>Ga0315298_1005384_pt1 | contig 18238 bp, 15 predicted proteins | sample WHS_1_MG_FD_203077 | JGI IMG/M metagenome (GOLD analysis project Ga0315298, IMG submission 203077) | Extremophilic microbial mat communities from Washburn Hot Springs, YNP, Wyoming, USA - WHS_1_MG | ecosystem: Environmental > Aquatic > Thermal springs > Hot (42-90C) | place: USA: Wyoming...
ACAAAGTAAATGTTTTTTCGCGAAGCTGGTGCTTAGTTTTACTTAAGGATTGCTCGAGATGAATCTCTAGTTACGTAGGATTTCACGAGATAAATCTCGTGTTACATAGGAGTTCACGAGATGAATCTCGTGTTACATGGGAGGTCACGAGATAAATCTCGAGGTACAAAGGAGGTCACGAGATAAATCTCGTGATACAAAATAAAGTGTGAGTTAATGAGGTGTGTATGAACATTAAAAATATCTTTCAAAAGTTTCACCGATCTCAGTTTGCCATTGCCAGCTGTATTATAACTGCTCTTGCAGGTTTCGTTGTCCTTCTCGGTTGGTTGTTCGACAGTAACACGCTCAAAACATTAGCTCTGGGAGGAATAACTGTTAAAGCCAATGCTGCCATTGCTTTTATGCTTGCCGGGCTTACACTTATTTTGCTTCAAAGAAAAGAGCTACGGAAAAATTTATTAATAGCGCGGATTTTAGCTGGCGCATTAACCATTCTTGGCTCTCTCGTAATTCTTCAATACATTTTTAATATTAATCTCGGAATTGATGAGTTTCTCTTTCATGAAGCAGAAGATGCTATTGGAACAGTCATCCCTGGACGATTGGCGCCAAATGCTGCACTTAATTTTATTTTGATTGGTCTGCTCTTTTTATCTCTCTCTTACCCAAAATATGAACGTAGCTTATTTAACTTTTCGCTTCTGATTACAACATTCATTATTAGTATTATTGGCTTGTCGGGATACATTTTCGGGATTGAAATGCTTACAGGAATAGAAGCATTTACAAAAATGCCTTTAGCTACTTCAGTTATCTTTATAATTCTCTGTACTGGCATTTTTTTATTGATGTTTGGTAAAAATAAGTACACCGCACTCGAATACAAACTCATCTCCGGTTTAACTGTGGCTGGTGTATTTATCATTTTCGTTTCGTTCACATCTGTAACAAGTATCAGGTTACTCCTTTCCACTACTGAAAAGGTTGAACATACAAAGAAGGTACAGGAAGAACTTAAAAATGTACTTTCAGAAATATATGGCTTTGTAGCAAACGACCGCGGCTTTCTTATTTCTGGAAATGAAAAATTTCTTAGTGAATGGTACGGCGCTGACGAGAAAATTCTTCAGACGGTAGAGAAAATACGAACCTTGACAAAAGATAATCCCAGACAACAAGCTTCAGTAAAATTATTAATGCAAATAGCCCAAGACAAAATAAATTTTTCAAAATTATTGGTTAACACCTATAAAACAGAAGGGCAGGCTGCTGCGCTAAACTTATTTTCTACTTTGAAAGGGAAAGAGATAAGTGATAAAATAGATCGTTTGATTACGGAAATGAGTGGTGAAGAAGAAAGACATCTATTAGAACATAAAGAAGCTGAAAAAAACAAGGCGTCTGACACTATGCTCATTATTTTGTTCAACCTTTTTGCACAAATTATTTTATTGGCTTTTGTTTTCATTTTTGTGAAAAAAGATGTTACCGGTAAAAGAAAAGCAGAAGCAGAACTGCAAAAACTGAATGCAGAGCTGGAATGTAGGGTAAATGAAAGAACAAAGGAACTGGAAAAGTTAAACAATTTGCTTGAAAAAACCGAAGAACTTGCAAGAGTTGGCGGATGGGAAATTGATCTCAGAAAGAATGATGTGATATGGTCTGATATGGTGCGGAAAATACACGAGGTTGAACCGGATTACCAGCCAACACTTGAAACAGGAATAAATTTCTATGCTCCTGAAGCAATACCGGTCATATCAGAAGCGGTTCGCCGGGCAATTGAGGAAGGAAAACCTTTTGATTTGGAATTACCGTTTATCACTGCAAAAAACAACAGGATATGGGTAAGAGCAATCGGGCAGGCACAAACAGATGATGGGGAAACTGTGGCAGTCACCGGTGTTTTTCAGGATATCACCGAGAGCAAAAAAGCTGTTGAAGATATTAAAAAAGCAAACCGAGTGTATGCGGTTTTAAGCAATGTAAACCAAATGATTGTCCGCGTAAAAGACAAGCAGACACTTTTTAACGAGGCATGCAGAATTGCCGTTGACGATGGAAAATTCAATATGGCGTGGATTGGAATGATTGATGAACTGACCCAAAAAATTATTCCTGTTGCCGCTGCTGGCAAAGCCGAAGAATACATTAAAACAATCAATATTGATTTGAACGATAAAGTTTTAGGTGAAGGACCAACCGGGCGTTGTATAAAGTCCGGTGTTCATTATATAACAAATGATATTGCCAACGATCCTGAAATGGTTCCGTGGCGTGAAGCGTCATTAAAACTCGGCAACCAATCATCCGCAGCATTTCCAATTAAAGCTTTCGGAAAAACAATTGGCGCCTACAACATCTATTCAGATGAAATTAATTTCTTTGATGAAGCTGAAGTAAAACTGCTCGATGAAATGGCAATGGATATTTCTTTTGCTGTTGAATTCTTGGAAACAGAATCCAGGCGCAAACAAGCTGAATTGGAAATTATAGAAGCCAAAAAGCGGTTTGACAATCTTGTTTCATCATTAAATGATGTGGTTTGGACTGCTTCAATAGATGGATCAAAAATTATTGACGTCAATGAATCAGTTAAAGCATTATGTGGAAGAACGGTAGAAGAATTTAAGGCAAATCCAAAATTGTGGATTGAAATGATTCACCCAGATGACCGAGCCATTGCAGAAGCGAGCGGTAAAGAATTATTTGAAAAAGGAAAAGCTGAAGCTGAATATCGAATTGTAAAGCCGGATGGAACTGTTGTCTGGCTTTTAGACCGGAAATCGTTGATTTATGATGAAACCGGTAAAGCTGTTCAAATGGGTGGAATTGCAAAAGACATCACGCAACGAAAAATATTAGAAAGAAGAAAAGCAAATCAAAATGAAATTCTTGATTCTATCATCAAAGGAAAACCACTTCCGGATATTTTAGAACTAATTGTTAAATCGGTTGAAGAAGAAGACCCTACTTCAATCTGTTCAATCCTATTATTGGATGAAGAAGGGAAACATTTGCAAATTGGTGCCGCACCGAATTTACCCGATTTTTATAACCAGGCAATTGACGGAATAGAAATTGGAGAACATGTTGGATCTTGCGGAGCTGCTGCCTATTCTAAAAAACGAGTAATTGCAGAAGATTTACTTACACATCCAAATTGGATAGAATATCGTGAGTTAGTACAAAAAGCAAATCTTCGTTCATGCTGGTCGGAGCCAATTCTTGATGAAAGTGGAAATGTATTAGGCACATTTGCAATTTATCATCATATTCCTAAATCTCCGGGTGATAATGAAATAGAACTTTTGAAATCTGTTGTTGCATTAGCAAGTTTAGCTATTACACGAAAACGGGATGAAGAAAAAATCCGCAACATGAATGCGGAGCTTGAATTGAAAGTTGAAGAAAGAACCAGGCAGCTTGCAGAAATAAATGAAAAACTTTTTGAAGAAATTGAGGAACGGAAAAAGATAGAAGAAGAATTAAAGAAAGCAAAAGCCGAAGCTGAACGGGCAAACCTTGCAAAGAGTGAATTTCTTTCGCGTATGAGCCACGAACTTAGAACACCAATGAATGCCATTCTTGGATTTGCACAATTGATGGATATGGAAGAACTTACTCCGTCACAGAAAAAAGGCGTTGCACAGATTTTAAAAAGCGGTAAACATTTGCTTGATTTGATTAATGAAGTACTTGATTTGGCAAAAATTGAAGCCGGCAAGCAAACTGTCTCGCTAGAACCGGTTAATGTTAGTGAAATAATTACACAAGCAGTTGATATCGTTAGTAAAATTGCCGAGGAAAAAGAAATTACGATAAAATCGAATTTAGAATCAGCAAAGAATATTTTTGTAAAAGCTGATCGGCAACGTTTGCTTCAGGTACTTTTGAACTTACTAAATAATGCGATAAAGTATAATCGTAAAGGGGGTGTTGTAAGTATGGAGTATGGGGAATGGAGTAAGGAGTATGGAGAAAGGAGTAAGGAGTATGGAGAAGGGAATAAGGAGAAGGGAGTTAGGATTAGTGTGATTGATTCGGGAGTGGGAATTTCGAAGGAAAATATTGAAAAATTATTTATTCCATTTGAACGGTTAGGAGCGGAATTAAAAGCTGTGGAAGGAACGGGTCTTGGCTTAACCATTTCAAAAAAATTCATAGAACTTATGAATGGATCAATAGGTATTGAAAGTGAGGTTGGAAAAGGATCAATTTTTTGGATTGAATTACCATTAGCTGAAGGACAGATTGAACGTCATGAGCGTATAAACGAAGATTCAAAAAGAGAAATCGTAAGCACTAATTTATCTGGGACAATATTATATGTTGAAGACAATATTTCAAATATTAAATTAGTAGAAGAAATATTACAAACTCAGCGTCCGGGAATAAAATTAATTACAGAAATGTTTGGTAAGCAGGCAGTCGGAATTGCTGAGGATTATAAACCGGATTTGATTCTGCTCGATCTCGATTTACCGGATATAGATGGCGGTAAAGTATTGGAGCAATTGCTTGCAAATGAAAAGACTAAAGAGATTCCGGTAGTTATTTTGAGTGCAGATGCTATGAGTTCAAGAATTGACAAATTAATAAAAATCGGAGCGAAGGAATATTTGATTAAACCGGTTGATGTGGTGGAGTTTTTGAAAGTTGTAGATGGGTTTTTGAGTAGGGAGTGGGAAGTAGGGAGTAGGGGGTAAGGAGTAGGGAGTAGGGAGTAGGGAGTATGGAGTAAGGAGTATGGAGAATAGAGTTTATAGAGGTTTTAGGGATTTGAAGGTTTATCAACTTTCATTTCAATTGGCTTTGGAAATTTTTGAAATGACAAAATCATTTCCAAAAGAAGAAAAATATGCTCTTACAGATCAAATCAGAAGATCATCAAGAGCAGTTGCTGCAATTATTGCAGAAGCATGGGTTCATAGAAAATATCCAAAATCATTTATTAGCAAATTAATTGATTCTAAAGGTGAAGCGGCTGAAACTGAAGTCTGGATTGATTTTGCAACAGCACATAATTATATGACTATTGAAAAGCAAAAATATTTTTTAGAAAAATATGATGAGGTGGGAAGAATGTTAATCAGTATTATTAATCAACCGGAGAAATTTTGCAAATGATTACTCATTACTCCATACTCCCTACTCATTACTCAAATAAACAAGAGGTTCACAATGATTGACGCTACACTTAAAAACGCAAAAATACTAATAGTAGATGACCAGCAAGCAAATATTGACATACTTACGGGATTGCTTGAAGCAAAGGGATTTACAAATTATTTAATAACAACTGATCCCAGAAAGGTTGTTGAGTTATACGAGGAATTTCAACCAGATTTGTTATTGCTTGATTTACAGATGCCTCATTTGACTGGTTTTCAGATTATGATACAATTAAAAGTGCTTGTGCCAGAAAATAGTTATTTCCCGATTTTGGTTCTTACGGCGGATGCAACTAAAGAATCAAAAATGAAAGCTCTTGCCAACGGTGCATCAGATTTTTTAACAAAACCATTTGATCTACTTGAAGTTGAATTGAGAATAAAAAATTTACTTAAAACGCGGTATCTCCATCAACAATTAGAAAATCAGAATCAGATATTAGAAGAAAGAGTTAAAGAAAGAACTGCACAACTTGAGAAGCTAAATAAAGAATTAAAAATAGCAAAAGATAAAGCCGAAGAAATGAACCGTGTAAAAAATTATTTTCTTTCAAATATGAGTCATGAATTGAGAACGTCGTTAATTTCTGTTCTTGGTTTTGCAGAACTACTTCAACAAGAATTAACAAATCCAGAACATGTTGAATTTATAAATCATATCATCGAAGGAGGTAAAAGATTAAACAACACACTTACCAACATCTTAGAATTAACTAAGCTTGAAGTTGCGGATTCATTTATATCATTAAAACCATATAATCTTGCAGAAGAAATAGAAGTTCGAGTAAAATCTTTTTTACCAATGGCTCAATCTAAACGGTTATTTCTTAAAACAGAAATAGGCGAACGAAACCTTAAAGCAAATATTGACAGCGAACTCTTTGGTAAAGCTCTTTATAATTTGGTTAACAATGCTGTAAAGTTTACAAAAGAAGGCGGTATTTTTGTAACCTTAAATTATGAAGAAAAAGAAAACTGTGGTTGGGCTGTTATAAAAGTAATTGATACAGGGATTGGAATACCAAAAGAAAACTTAGATAAAATTTTTAGTGAATTTCGTCAATCAAGCGAAGGTAACAGTAGAAGTCATGAAGGTACAGGATTGGGTTTAACAATTACAAAACGAATTGTTGAATTAATGAAAGGAACAATTGAGGTCGAAAGCGAGGTTGGAAAAGGGTCAACTTTTATAATCCGAATTCCAGCAATCCCCGAAACTTCACAAATAAAAGAACGGGTTTTGGAAAAAACAAAAAATACCAAAACTCAAATAACAACACTCAAGGAAGAAGAAGTTAAAAAAATATTAATAGTAGAAGACAATGCTTCTAATCGTTTGTTTATGAAACTCTGTTTATCCGGATTATTCAGAATTATTGAAGCAGAAGATGGCATAACTGGCATTACAATAGCATCTCAAGAACACGCTGATTTAATTCTGATGGATATTAATCTTGGACGTGGATTAGATGGAATTCAAACCATGCATGAAATTAGAAAGATACCGGGTTATATGAACGTGCCGATAATAGCAGTTACAGCCTATGCATTGTTTACAGATAGAAACAGATTTTTAAGCGAAGGTTTTGACGAATATTTAGCAAAGCCATTTAAGAAAGATGAATTATTAAATTTGGTTAAAACTTGTTTGGAAAAACAAAAAAACGTAAAGCAATTCTAACAACAAAATATAAAATTGTAAATTGAAGTCTTATCATCCTCTGGCGGGGTATTTTCGATAAAACATTGAAATAAACTTATGAAGTTATCACTTCTTATTATAAATTTTTATTTGTGAACATTTCCTTAAGCAAGATAAATGTCGTGTTACATATTTTTTAAAACATTGACTTGTGTTACTAAACTTAAATTAGAGATTCTTCCTCGCCTTCGGCAAGTCAGAATGACAATCCTACTTCTTTCTGTCATTCTGAGGAGTCCTGCCGATAGGCAGACGACGAAGAATCTTAAAACCAATTTTCATTTTTATGAGATTCTTCATTCCACTTCGTTCCATTCAGAATGACATTTACATTTTCCCTGTCATTCTGAGGAGTCCCGCCGTAAGGCGGTCGACGAAGAATCTAAAAACAATTTTACATTTTTAATAGATTCTTCCTCGCCTTCGGCAAGTCAGAATGACAATCCTACTTTTTTCTGTCATTCTGAGGAGTCCTGCCGATAGGCGGACGACGAAGAATCTAAAAACAATTTTCATTTTTGAGAGATTCTTCCTCGCCTTCGGCGAGTCAGAATGACAATCCTATTTCTTTCCTGTCATTCTGAGTACTGCCGATAGGCAGACGACGAAGAATCTTAAAATCATTCCTTCATGTTCTTAGAGATTCTTCATTCCACTCCGCTCCATTCAGAATGACTACATTATTTCCCCTGTCATTCTGAGGAGTCCCGCCTAAAGGCGGTCGACGAAGAATCTAAAAACAATTTCACATTTTTAATAGATTCTTCCTCGCCTTCGGCGAGTCAGAATGACAATCCTACTTCTTTCTGTCATTCTGAGGAGTCCTGCCGATAGGCGGACGACGAAGAATCTAAAACCAATTTTCATTTTTGAGAGATTCTCCCTCGCCTTCGGCGAGTCAGAATGACAATCCTACTTCTTTCTGTCATTCTGAGTTCGCAATTTTTGGCGAACGAAGAATCTAAAAATATCTTCTACATTTTTTTGAAAGTCTTTTTTGTTTAATCAGAAATTTTTGTGCATTGGTGTTAATCTTACTTTCACAAAACTGTTGCTTCGTGTTGCAAAAATGTAAGTCGAGATTTATTTCAATTATGAAATGATGTAACGAATATCAAAAATTGTATTGAAGTGTATATAATTACACGTATTTTAAGTTATCTTCAATTTTTGTATTGTAATACTTTTTGAATTTTCCTGTATTTGTATTTGCATAACAATATATACATCCATAAAAACAACTGTCATAAAATCCTATGTCTTTACTTTCATAACAGCTACAACCTGAACGTGTAGGAGAAATTTTATAATTATTTTTTTCATCTTCATTACAAATCTTATTAATTATTTCAATATCAACACAATGAGCTTTATTTAGTCCCGGGATTCTTTTTAGTAAATGGTCTTCAGCACATGCATACACTTCTATCTTTTTCTCTTTTGCAATATCAATAATTTCTTTTACCAAACTAACTTGCTCTTCAACTGAAGGTTCACAAAATTTTATATTAAATTCTTTCTCGGCTTTTAACAAATTTATTTTCGTCTTCTTATATAAATCAACAAAACTTATGTAACATCGTTTTGTAATGTCAGCAAGTTTATCAGCAATGTATTTGAATTTATTAATAATGAATTCATAAGAAGTTATATTTGAAATAATAATCGGATCAAAACGCCACTGGATGTAATTATCACCATATCTTTTTGCTAAAAATTCTGCAGAAGAAATTGCATAATCTACATCAGGACTACTCTTTTCTAAAATTTTTGGATAACCATTAATTGTTAAATGCATATAATGGTGTTTATTATATTTTTCGTCAATAAAATCTAAGTGCTTAAAAAGTGGTTTGGGATTACGAGTCCAGAACACAATTGCTTTTACCGCATCAGTGCTTAAATCTACGTAGACAGGTTTTTGTGAAAATGGATTGGGATAGTATAAATATCCAAGCTTTATTTTCTCAATTAACCAGTCTGAATAAAAAGCTAATATATCAGTTCTTCTGCTTGCAGAGATTATTACTTTTTTCATCTTATAAATAAATAATGAAAAAACAAATTATCATCAACAAAATATTGTTCATATTCTTTAATTGAATCAAATAATTTTATAATTAAGAATTTGACCAGGTTTTAATTGCGATGTTCCTGCTTGAGAAGTTCTAATTACTATTGCGGTTTTGGATAAATCATCTTTAACATTTTGAGTGGAGGTATAATTTACTGCTAAAAAATTTGGAAGTGAGTTTATTATTTCAGGGAAACTTGTAATCATCGAATAAACAGATATAGGTGCACGACCATCAATGATTACACCATTACCTTCATCCTTAAAATAATTTATGTTGGTATATAAATATTCTGGCAATTTTATAAAATCGTCTTTTGATATTGAGCCATTAATCTTAATCGAAATAATTTTATGAGAACCATATTTTGATTGAGCTGAATTTTTCTCTAATAAAATGTATCTTTTTACAAATGGGGATTTCAAGATTTTATCAAGAGTAATGCTAAAAATTTTTTTAATAATTTCTGTTAACTCGACATTCGATATTTCAGGATAAATAAAATCTTTAATGAATGGCAGTTCCTCATTTATAATTTTTTGTTTAATATCAATGCCATCTACTTTTTTGAGAAAATATTTGTTATTGATTTTTTCAATATCTCCAGTAAAACAAATGTCTTCTGACAATTTTTCTTCGATTAATAATGATACCAAAGATAAAACTAAAGGTAGAATATAAGAACTACCTTGAATATCATAGTTATTCTTTAAATATGGATACTTTTTCACACCGCATACAACCTCACTAAAATCCCATTCCAAAATCAATAACTCAGGAATTTCTTTTTTTATATAATTATTCATGAACTCTTGAACAATATTTATCGCATTTACTTTCCATTCATCTTTAACAAAAACATCATTATGATTATCATTAATTAAGGTAGATTTAATTTTGAGAATTCTACCAGTCCTGCTTTTTGTATCGACCAAAGGAAGGTAAGTTTCACCTATGCTGTTTGAAATAAAATCTTTGTAATACTTCTCAATTAAATTTTTTTCTGCCGAGAAATGAACTCTATCTTCAAGATTAGAATTATTGATTTTTTCTTCACACAATTTTATCGCAGAATTAAATTTACCTTCTTGAATCAGTTGAGATAAATGCTCAGTCATAATTAATCATGAAAGATGATGTATAAATATTATTATCAACTTCTAATTTTATTTTATATATAAATTCGTCACCGAATTTTTTATTAATTAAAATTGGAAGGCGGTTTGTATCTGGAATATTAATGTTTTCTTTAGAAAAGAATTGTTCTTCATTTTCAGTAATTTCGATTTTATTTATGGTCTTAAATTTATCTGTGATAATAATTAGATAATACCTATTTTCTACATTAGAAATCCTAACAATCATATCAGGAATATTTAATGGCAATTCAGTTTTATAGGCAGAATTTCTTTCTTTTCGCCAGAACTCTAATATTTTTTCTTCAGTTGATAAATCCGAGGCAGCTAATAAAATTGTTTCTTCCACTTCATCATAAATTGGTGGAGGAAGATTGATTATTATTGGTTCATTATAATCTTCTTCTTGTTCAGATGATAAACTTAAATATGATTCAAATGCTTCTTCTCTCAATGGTTCTAACGAGTCAAGTAACTCTGCAATTAATATTTTTTGAACTTCATCATGTTCAAAGGTTTTAATTTTTAGTGACTCTTTAATTTCTTTCAATGTTCTATCTTCTACTTTCCCCGCATAAACTTGAAACCAGTCAACTACCATAGGTCCGTCAGTAATTCGCAATACAAATCTTTCTCGTGGGAACACCTCGCTTGCAGTTTTATCATCTTTTAATGACACATCATATTTATCTGTTAAATATTTTACTTTCGTTAATAATGCGGCTCTGACAATTTTTTCATTTATAACTTCTGTAATTATGAATTCTAAGCTCTTGGAAGGATATTTCCAAAGTTGTCCAGCTTCGAATTTATTTGGTGGGTTTAACATATATTCAAGGTATTTGTATTCATTATTCATTTTATTCTTTCCTCTTATTCATCTAATAAATTATACTCATTGGCAATAAAACTCATAAATTTTTCGAGGGCATTTTTAAATTCCTCGCTTTCAACATCATAATCTTCACTAAATTTTAAAATTACAATTAAATCATCTATATAATTTTTAACAGTCTGGATTGATAATTTTTTATTTAATTTTTGCAATAGATATTCACTGATTTCTGAATAAGTGAAGTCAGCTTTATAGTATAAATAAAAGCTTATTTTGGAATAATCAGCTTTCTTTTTGTTTTGAAAATAGTAATCTATTTTTTTATTGCAATCATCAATAAATTTATTATAGTCAATAGGATTTATGGGTATCCATTCCTTTGGAAGGAGTAATGAATCTCCTGTATTTAATTTTTCTTCGTGTATTATATTAGAATTATTTACATTCGAATACATATTAATTTCACTATTTTTTTCACGATTATCTAATGACAATACTGTATATTTACCAACATCACTGTTATCCATCAATATTTCTATTATATCAGAAAGTGATAAGTAATAATTTTCTAAATTTTCTAATATTTCCTTAACAGCTAACTGAACTGCATTGTAATTAATTTTACCTAATCCTTCTGAACTTTTTCGTCTCAGTATATAAAATTTTCTTATTTGAATGTATTTATCATATAACTTTTTTTCTGAATCTGTATTAATTGAATAATATTCTTGCCCAAATTTCTCAATCTTATTTACTTCATTTTTATCAGTTAATATTTTTATAGCATCACGAACAGCTGGTCTTAAGTTCCGCTCCTCTTCATTAAATATTGATTTTTTCTCGCTGTTAAAACAAGAATTAATAATTGAATAAACATAAGAAATAATAACCTTATCATTATCTTCGTTTACAGGAAGTCTCTCCTGCCAAAAAGAGTTTTTTGTAAATGATATCCATAAATTTTCAATTACATTTTGTTTAATATCTTTAAGAATATCACCACCAAACTCATTTTTTGATTGAATAAAATTACTTACCATTTTAGTGATTTGTTTGTCTAATTCAATAAAATCATTATTATTTGCAGTATTGGTAAGGATTTTTCTGATAAGGTCTGGAATTCTTTCATTCATAATTGGGTTCCAGAATTTCTTTTAATTTATTTTTTAATTTAGGACTTAGCTCGGTGATTTTTCTTTTTAATAGCGAAAATCTTTTATATTGTTTGAATTTTATTAAAAAGAAAGTTGTCTTTCTTAAATTTTCTGGTGGAACTTTTGCTACTAATATTTCAGGATCTGTTTTATGAATTTTTGATGTTCCCGGAGCAAATTCTACATAATCATAGTTATAATTATTTATCGCTTTATTTTCTAAAATCAAAACTGGCCTATAAACATCTTTTATTTTTCTCTCTTCATTACCAAAGTCAACATTACTATCATGAACACTCCATACATCCCCAAGCTCCAGAATTATATTTTCTTTTTCTTCTTCATTAATAACTCTTTTTATTAAACGAACTTCCATTAGTTTTATATTCCTATTTGTATGAAGTTTTTTCTTTAGATATTCTATCGTATACATTTCTCAATAAAAATTTTTTTGAATGTATACAATCTATTAATTTGATTTTATTAGTCAAATAATTTTTATTAATAATATATCTAAAAAAATTATTTATATGCATGCGATATGAATAAATGAGTCTGAATATGAAATTTTACTTTGAATAATAAAATCATTTTTAAGAAACATAATAAACACAAGACATCAGAATAAATTTCATAGTTTTTATATCAATACAAATTTAGAGGTAATAATGAAAAAAGTCTTATTCATAATTATTCTTACAAGCGAAATAATATATTCTCAAGTCCCAGATTCATTGAAAGGTAAATGGATACCCGGACTAATTACTGGATTAGGAATTAATCAAGTATCATTCAATAATTGGGTTAAAGGTGGCGAAAGTTCTATCTCGTGGACATTATACGGAAATTTTAAATTAGAAAATACAACAGATATATGGACACTTAAACATCAACTAAAAGCAGTTTATGGCAGAGCTAAAATTGGTGAATCTACTTACAAAACAACCGAGAATGACCTTTATATGGAAGATGTATTAACTTATAATGCTGGCTGGGCAGTAAATCCATATTTTTCTAATTCATTACGCACTCAAGTTACTACTGGTTATGATTATAAAATAACTCCTGCTCCTGTAGTATCAAACTTTTTTGACCCGGGATATATAACTCAAACTCTTGGTTTTGGATATAATAAAATTAATAACGTTACAACACGTTTGGGTATAGCAATTCAAGAAGTTATAACAAATAAATTCAATCAATATACTGATGATTTATCTACCCCAGACAAAAAAGAGAAATTCAAATTCGAAACCGGAATTGAATCAGTAACTGATATGAATTTTAATTTAGATAAAAATGTAATGCTGACAAGTAAATTAAGATTATTTTCGAGATTTGAAAGTCTTGATGTATGGGATATAAGATGGGATAACTTACTTGTTGCAAAGTTCAATAATTGGCTTAGTGTGAATTTTACTTATCTACTCATTTACGAAAAAGCACAATCATTCAAAACACAAACAAAAGAAGCTCTGCAGATTGGTATAACATATACAATTTTATAATTAATAACCTCTAAGGTGCCTTTTGGTATAGTAGCTTTAAAGCTTATTTTTATTTCATAATTATTAAAAAATTAGTAAACATTAAATTGTTTTCTTTTAATATCTTCTATGAATTGTTTGTCATAAATTCTATATCCTACCACATTTTCAAATTCAACAATGTTATATGAATTATCAAAAAATGTTTGATTTACTTTTAAAATTGCACTGATATAACTTTCAATACATTTCTTTTCAATAACTTCAGGATCATAAGAAATTAATTTTATAAAAGGTATTGTAAAAGAACAAACTGTTTGATCATTTTCATCTAATAAACACCCAGAACTAACTATAGCATTCAATATATCTTGAAGTTGATTTTTTGATATGACAATTTTTTTTGCTAATTCATTTTTTACCTCAACCATTGTAGTAGGTTTAACTAAATTTTCAACCGCGTTAATCAAACTTTTTATAATCTCAATTCTGAATTGAGGGAAAGGTCTTAATTTAGATTTTTTTAATAATGTCGATAATGAGGAGTTAAATGAATTGCCCCCGCAAATAATATTTGGTATATTCAAGTTGTGGATTTCAAAATCATGCTCATTAATATTTTTAGTCTGATATATATCAATAGCAGAAGAAGCAGCATCAACATTATCACTTTTAGAAATACTTACATTATCATCTTGAACAGCAAATATATTGGAAATCCAATTAAAAATATTTTTTTCATTTTTTACTGTAATATCATACAAATCTGTTAATGTTTGACACAAATTATCATTTAGTCCCAAAATAATTAGAATTGACCTTTCTTTAGGTATCTTTAATAATCTTCTTGTATAAGAATATCTCTCAATATACGCTTGATAATCACCTGTCTTACACTCAATCCACAACGGGTTACCGTTAATTAAAAAAATATGGTCAAATTCAAATTGATTGCCATTTTGTAGTGTTACTTGAATATTTTGCAGATGAGAAAATTTAATTTTATTCTGTGAAAAGAAAGAATTTAATTTTATGAAAATAAACCTCTCAAACCATTCACCATTTAAAAAATTTATTACTTTTGGAATTCTTTGAGGTTGAGCTAAAATTGTCCTTGTTTGACGAATATATCTATAGCTCGATAAATATGCATATTCATAAAGCCATGTGCAAAACTGTGTAGTATCTGATATTACTGATTGTGGGTAATCAGACAAATTTAATCTTAGTACATTACCATTTGATAAACAGCGCCGAATACCATTATGAAATAAAACTAAATTTTCAAATCGATTTCCTAAAAATAAAGACAATTTATCATGAACATGATCATTATTGTTCAAAAATTTGTAATTTATAATTGTTATCCCTCTAGACATTAACCAATTATAAATTGAAGATAAATTTTTATCTTCAATATCATCGTTTTTATTTATAAAAATATCTTCAGCTTTATTATCAACATTTACATTTTTAGATGAGGAAGTATTTTCTGTGTTTTCATTTATGGTTTCTTTGATTTGTGCATTTTTATTATCAGTAGTATGCATTAACACCAATATTAATTTATGAATGTCACTTCTAATTTGCATTAATTCATCAAGAATTAATTCAAGTATATTGGCTTGTTCGTAACTCATTTAATGTTACTCCTTTTTTAAGATTGGAAATGTTACGTTGGATTATAATTTAATTTATTTATGAAAAAGCTATCACCATAATAACAATCATTTCTAAAGAATATAATAAAGTAGAATTTACTGAAGAATTAATCTTTAATAATAATCTCTGAATCTGACAAAAGAAAATTTTGAGATTTTTCCTTCGGGAGTTTCAATTACATTTCTTTTTGTAGTCGAAGCAATAGCTTGAATTCCTTTTTCTCTCAATTTATTCAATAACACATAAGTAAATGTTAGTTCTCCCATTAAATGAACGGCATTATTTTCATATTTAGCACTTTTAAGAAGAGCTTCAATTTTTTCAAGATATTCATCTGATAATTTTTGAACATAATCTAAACCTTCATCAGGTGGAATTATAGGAAATGGCAAGTCAACTATTTTGTTATAAATACTTTCTGCAATTTTCTTCTGATTTTCTTCCCAAGTATCAACAGGATGATTTGTTAAATTAATTAACATAAGTCACCTTATAGCTTTTTAATATTTTTAACTCCAAAAAGTGTAGAAGCGACACCATTTGCATTCATAATTAAATTGTGATGTTCCATACTTAAATTTGCGGGCAAATCAGAATATGATTTAAAGTTTCCCGCAATTATACCTGTATCTTTAATTAAATGAGCCGCTATTCCAAACCAAATTGCTGCTACAGTGAGATTTTGATTTTTTTGAATAAAGTCATTTATCTTATCCCAAACTGCAAGATGATTTTCAGGTAAATTTTCTATAACAATTAGCAAAGTTTTAAAAGCTAATCTCATAATAAATTCTAAAGTAAATCCGGCAATAATTGAATGGAACCATATACTTCTATGCAATCCTATACCACCTAATTTAATATCAAGGTCAGGAACTCCTCCTTCTAAATCTAAGCCTCCAGAAACAGCATAAAAAATTATTATACCCCATAATATTGAAATTAACATCTCAATCTTTTCTTGTTTTGACATTTTATTAATATACGCATATGTAGCTTTAATTTTATCTGGTAGATTTATCGAAAAATTTTTTACTCTATTAAAATCGTCTTTTATTGCTCTTTCGAAACCTTTGGCTTTGTAATCATTTATTTTCTTTTTAATAAATTTATTTACATCAATAAAAATTTGTTTTTTATCTTCATAAGTATCAACAGCAGAATCTTTAATCAAAGAAATAAAAATTTTGTTTATATCTTTTTCTTTAAGTGAATCTAATGCGAATTTAAGTTCATCAAGAATTTGATTTAATTTATGGATGTTAGCTAAATTAAATACAGCTTCCATAAAAAAGCCCTCCTTATTTTATTCAATTCATCTAAACAATCATTGATATGCCAAGTAATAATAATGCTGCCAAAATTTTTTATTAATTTAAAATTTCTACTGGCTGTCTGTTGCCACAAATATAATTCCATAAAATATTTTTTGCATATTGCAGTGCTTTTTGGAATATAACCTCTTCATTTATTAAAGAATTATCTTCAGGCATTTCTGCAAATAAACCTATCTTACCATTTCCCTTATAATTTATATTTTGCAACATATCTTCAAAAATTACCATAGGCTCAACAAAAATTTTCCATTTTTCATTTCCCTTTTCTTTCATAACGGATAATTCATTAAATACTTCAAATGGAGTTAAAAAATCGAATAAAATATTTACAAATAATTTTTGTTTATCTGATAGTTGTTGAGTGTTATCAATTGTTAAATTGTATTTATTATAATTCATCATATAAATCTCATAATTTTTTCAATATATAAGTAAGTAAAAAATGGAATATTTCTAAATTTCTTTTGAATTATTTTTGTTATTAGAATTAAGAAATGGATTAATAAAGACTACAAAAATTATCAGAGCTATCACAATAAAGATATATATTAATGGAGTAATCAACCCAGAAAGTAATAAAATAGAGCCTGTAAGAATAATTTTATCAACCTGTAATTTCATTTTGCTTTTTATAAAAATTAATTCTATAAAATAAAATACTAATCTCAGATTAAGTTTTACATTGACATATGAGATAGAAACAAAAAAATTTTCTAAATTTTTTCAATGTATTCGTATAAGATTTTTGAAATATTTGATGTATCATTCCTGTTTAAACCTACGTTACGGACTTGCAAGAATCCATAGTGTGTTTATGCATCAGAGGAACAATTAAATTCTGAAGATAAAAAGTGATGCAGAGAATCTAAATCGACAAATCAAGAGAAGATTGAAAACAACCTGGCTATCCATTCATTTGGAAGAAGTATTTCAGAAGTTTGATTAATCAAAGAATTATTTAGTTCATTATTTTAATTATCTTAGAATGAAACTTATTCAGAATGTAAATAAAGTAGAAAGTATAAAAATGGGAAAACGCTTTAAAACTATATCAAGCTAAATTCAAAGTTAATGAGCGGGTTATATTTTCACTAAATTTGAGATGAAAAGAGCAGCCAAAAATTTGAACACTTCAATGGAATTTTTCTGCCATCCTTCTTTGCTGTAATTTTCCTGAGCTTGTTTTCTCTTAAGTAGACAAATGAGTATTCCTGCTGTGCTATCTGTTCAGTTATGTCACTCTCGGAAAAGTATTCTGACTCGATTGTGATTTCATCGAGTCCATATTCCTCAAGGTCAAAAAACTTGGGTCTGTATTGACCCAATGTCTCATTGGTGTAAATTGGACACAATTTGGCTTTTGAATACATAATACCTCCATGTTTGTTTGTGATTGAATAGGGGGTGGGCTCGCAGTGAAATTTCAATGGGACTCCTTAGCCCACTTGATTAAGACCTGGTGTTGTAGAGCGAGAGGAGGGTTAAATTAAATCAGAATAAAAAATACGAAAACAAGGTGCAGGTTAAAATTAGTGAATTTAGATGTTGAGAAAATAGCTCAAAATCGCAGGGAAATTCTCAAACCCCCGTTCAAAAAAGTAGACAGTGAGTGCCAAAGAGGTCAAAAATTGCGAAAACAGTTCAAAATCGAAACTCAAACCCCCTAGGGTTTT
>Ga0315298_1005385_pt1 | contig 18235 bp, 17 predicted proteins | sample WHS_1_MG_FD_203077 | JGI IMG/M metagenome (GOLD analysis project Ga0315298, IMG submission 203077) | Extremophilic microbial mat communities from Washburn Hot Springs, YNP, Wyoming, USA - WHS_1_MG | ecosystem: Environmental > Aquatic > Thermal springs > Hot (42-90C) | place: USA: Wyoming...
AACATAATCAATAGGACAATTCACAGGGTCCTCACCTGCCTCAACAGCAAGACGCTTATGCCCCATTTCTTCAAGTGCTTCAACCTCACGAGCTACTTCATCCATAGTAAGCTTTTTACGCTCTTCATGGTTAGAGTGTTTGTAACCGCAATATTTGCAGTTATTTACACAATAATTACTTATATATAATGGTGCAAAAAGTACAATTCTATTTCCATATATTTCTTCTTTAATATATCTTGCTGCTTTATACATTTTTTCAAGTATTTCTTCATTATCTACATTTAATAATATAGCGGCTTCTTCTGGTGTTAATCCTTTTAGCTGCTTTGATTTTTCGATAATTTTTAAAGTTTCAGCTTCATTTGCATTTTCTGCATTTTTTAATGTCTTTAAAATTTCTTCCTCATTAATAAAATCTGCAATTACTTTTTCCATATTATTATCCTCCTTGTCTTCAGAAAATCCTCAGACTTAGTTTTTTATTATATTATACATCTTGTTTGTTAATTTTTCAACAATATTATTTTTTTAATATCTTCAATATATGGCAGTTTTATAAAGGAAGAAACAGAAATATATATAAATAAACCAGCTAAAACTGATAAAAAAATATCTATCCATGTATTAACATTTATTGTTAGTACATGAGTATACACAAAAATAACTGTTGCTCCCATAGCTAAACTAGCAATTATAGGTTTTATAAACCAATTAGCAAAATCAATTTTTAAATTTGTAATTTTAATTAATTCAATAATATTAAGAAATAAAATTAAGGCATCTGCAAAAATAAAAGTATAAATATATCCGAAAATCCTTACTGTTGGTATTGAAGTAAAAAAATACATGCCTATCACAGATACGCTTATCCAAATCAATGAATTTCTTAAAACAATGTTTTGTCTTCCTAAACCGTTTAGAATACTTGAAACAACTGATTCCATATATGCAAATATACTGCCAGCAGCAACAGCTTTTACTAAAGCTCCAACACCAGGACTTTTAGGATATAAAAGCATTGATATCTGTTCTGGTATTGTAAGAAATAAAACTATAGCTGGAAATGCAACAAAGGTTGTATAACCTATAGCCTGATTAATTCTAATCCTTACCATATCCCATTTATTTAAAGCTGCTGCTTCAGATACCGCTGGCAAAACTGTTATAGAAAGGCTCATTGTAATAACTGAAGGCATATATGCAAGAGGAAACGCCATGCCAGACATTTTGCCAAACTCGGACATGGCTTCTTTATGGGTAAGTCCTGAAACTATTAACCTCTGTGGTATAATAATAGACTCTGCTAAATCTATTATATTTACAATCATTCGTGAAAAAGTTATAGGAATAGATGTTGTAATAATATTTTTTGCTACAGTTTTTTTGCTTAGTAATTTACCCTCCTGTGGAATCTTTTTTTCTATAATTTTCCTTTCCCTTTTATAAAAAATAATATATAATAAAAAACTTGTAATTTCACCTACAGCTATACCAAAAACTGCAATTGAAGCAGCATATTCTATTTTTATACCTGTAAATAAACTAAATAAATAAAGTGTAATACAAACTCTGACTATCTGTTCTATTATTTCTGAAACTGATGCAGGTATCATATTTATAAGACCTTGAAAAAAACCTTTAAAAACAGATGAAGTAGCTACAATTATTAATACAGGAGAAAATATAATTATTGGTAAATATGCTCTTTCTTCATGAAGTATATTTTTTGCAATAAACTTCGCATTGAAAAATAAAAAAGAAGAAATTATAATTCCTAAAACAATAACAATAACAAAAGATATTTTTAGTATGATAAATATATTTTTTTTGTTACCTTTAGCTCTTTCTTCAGAAACAAACCTTGATGTGACAGCAGTAATCCCTGATGTTAAAAAAGTTATAGAAACAAAATATATCGGCAGAGCAATCTGATATACACCAGTTCCTTCAGATCCCAATAGATTAGAAAGAATTATCCTGAAAATAAACCCAATACCTCTGTCAATAATATTGGCAGCTGTTAAAATAAAAGCACCGCGAACAAAAGACCTATTATGCATAGTATACACCTCACAATAAGTTTATTCGCGGTAAAAATAGATTATGATAAAAGCCAAATTTCATCCATTAAATAACCCTAATTAGGAATTCTGTAATTTATTCAGAACCCCTTTTGCATATTCTTTTGCAGTAAATAATGAGTGATCACGGTAGTTGCCACATTGAATTTCATTAACAGCAGGTACATCCTCCTCTTTGGTTTCAATAACCTTTTTAAGTACCTTTTTTAATACCTCGGTTATTTCTTCTGTTGGCATGTCATTGAATTTTATCATGTAAAAACCTGTTCTGCATCCCATTGGAGATATATCTATTATGTCATCAATATATTCTCTGAAATAGGTAGCAAAAAGATGTTCTAAGGTATGCATGCCACCTGTTGGTATTGCATCAACATTTGGTTGTGTTAATCTTATATCATATTTTACAACTGTATCACCTTCAGGCCCTTTTAATATGCCAGCTTTTCTTACATAAGGCGCTTTGACTGTCCTATGATCAAGAGTAAAACTTTCTACTTTAATATCCATAATTCTACCTCCATTTGTTAAATCTTTATATGTATTTTAGCACATAATAATGTTTTATTCTATATAAATAAAAAACCGGCTTTGCCGGTAAATAAGGGGGATTCATTATGTTAATTATTTTTGTATTTAAAATTTATAATTTATTGCCAAACCTTCATAGTTAAAATTTGAATTAGGTTCATCTTCATAACCAAGTTCATCTTTTACATATATTTCATAATCCTGATTATTTCTTTCAAGTAAAACAACTGATACTGCTGTAATAACAAAGGCTGTTAATAAAATAATGAATAACATCCTTCATCACCTTCCCTTCATTAAATATTATCTATCATTTAAGTAAAAATGTCAAGATTTCTGTAAAAATATTTTTTATATGAATTATTTCCTGCAATTTTGCAACATTATTAAATTTATAACATAAATAAGACTGTAGAAAACATATTCTACAGCCTTATTTATGAATAATTATAAAAATATCATATTGGATTTTTCCAAATATTTTTTAATGCTTACAAAATAATTTTAAATTATAAAGAATCACTATAATTAAAAATATTTTTTAACTGCCTTTCATATCCTATGGGTTTATTTACAGAAGTATCATTTAAAAATTTAAAAGCTAATAATACCTGAGATATCATACCAATTTGTATGCAGTTTTCATCTACATTAAACATATTATTATGAATAGGTTTATTAATTCCCATTTTACTATTACCACAACCCAATTTATAAAAGCAGCCTGGTACATATTTTAAATAATATGCAAAATCTTCTACCCCCATTGTAGGAGGTACTTCTATAACACTTTTTATAGCAGGAGCTTTTGAAAGACTTGTTTTCACAAAATCAGTTATTCCTCTTTCATTAATAAGGCATGGGTATCCCTTTATGCGTTTAAATTCAATTTCTCCTCCAAATGATTCTGCTATATTTACTGCTATCTTTTCAATTTTTAAAGCTATTTCATCTCTTTTGTCTTCTTCGAGCAGCCTTATAATTCCCGATAATTTTACTTTGCTTGGAATAACATTTCTTGCATATCCACCTTCAATACTTCCTATTGAAATCACTATAGGAAGTATTGGATCCATATATCTACTTGCTATTGTCTGTAAACTGTTTATTATCTGGGCAGAAATAACTATTGGATCTACTGTTTTATGGGGTTGTGCTCCATGGCCGCTTTTACCTTTTACAATAATATCAAACATATCTGAGGAAGCATAAGCCTTCCCATAGGTTATACCTATCTGCCCTACTTCAAGATCCGGATCTACGTGAAGTCCTATAATTGCATCTACTTTGGGTTCTTTTAATACGCCTTCTTCTATCATTGGCAAAGCTCCACCTGTAGTTTCTTCTGCCGGCTGAAAAATAAATTTTACATTGCCTTTTAAAAAATCCTTATTTTTAGATAATATTTTAGCTGTACCGAGTAAAATTGCTGTATGAACATCATGGCCACAAGCATGCATTCGACCGGGAATCAAAGATGCATAAGGTAAATCATTTTCTTCTTGAATTGGCAGTGCATCCATATCTGCCCTTAAAGCAATAGTCTTTTGACCATTACCTTTTAAGAAACCAATTACACCTGTTTTAGCGGCCCTTTTTACTTCTATACCTAAATCAGACAAATTTTTAATAACTAGTTCCGAAGTCCTGTTTTCTTCAAAGCCTAATTCTGGATACATATGTATCTTTCGTCTTAGTTCAATTATCTCTTGCTCAACTTTTTGAACTTCAGATAAAATATCTATCATATTAGCCTCCTCTTTAATACTTATCTATATCAATCATTTTTATATCTTTAATTTTACTTCCAATTATACGTTCAGAAATTTTAACAAAATTATCTATATCTTTGCTGACAAAATATTCTATATTGCCTTTGGTATTAGGATTTAAAATTTTATTAGTTTCAAAAAATTTTCTAACATTTTCTGCAAGTTTTATAGCAGGATCTATAAGTTTGACATCATCACCCATTATATTATGTATAACATTTTCCATTATAGAATAATGTGTACAGCCTAGTATTAAAGTATCAATATTTTTATTTGTAAAATTGCTTAAATATTTACTAGCAGTTTCATAAGCTTGTTTAGTCTCATAGAGTCCTTTTTCAATCAAAGGTACAAAATCCGGACAAGCAACACCATATACATCTATATTATTATCTGCTAATTTTATCCTTTGGTTATAGGTTTTACTTTCGATAGTCCTTGTTGTACCTATTACACCTATTTTCTTATTTTTTGTACTATTTATTGCACTTTCAACTCCTGCATCAATAACATCAAAAAGTATTTCATCATAATCTTTTTTATTAATTGTAGCACAAGTTGTATTACAAGCTACTACTATTGCTTTTGTATTTTTACTTTTCATAAAATTTATTATCTGGTCAGCAAATTTTTTTATTTCTTCTTTACTTCTGTCACCATAAGGTACTCTTTTTGTATCTCCAAAATAAATATAATCTTCACCAGGCAAAACTTCCAAAAGCCTTTTTAATACAGTTAATCCGCCAACACCTGAATCAAAAACTCCAATAGGTCTATAATCCATTTAATCACACCCTAATGTCTAAATAATTTACTTAATTAATTTTATAAGAATTAAACATTTTTTATTATATCACAATTTATTGATATTTTTTAAGTGGTTCTAAAATATAAAGTGATGCTCTTTCGCTTACATCAATAACTCTGACACTTTTAAAATTATCTTTAAGCTCTTGATTGACCTGTTTTACAAAATTAAAATAATCTCCTCCCTCAAGCCATTCTACCAAAGAAGTAAAAAATTCTTTGTTTTGGTTGTAATCATGAAGTATAACAAAGTGTTTTGCAACTCTGGACATTTCTTTATATAATATTTCTCTATCAGCTTTTTTTATTCCATGAGCAACATAAGAAGCAGTTACAATATCAAAAAAATCATCTTCGAAAGGAAATTTATCACCCGGGTTTATTTTGTATGCAGTTATGTTATCATCTTTCAGTTTTTTCATCGCTTGCTTTATCATACCTGCAGATACTTCCACACCAGAGACTTCAAAATTTTCTTTTTTTAATACATAACATAGAGCACCTGTCCCACAGCCTACATCCAAGATATTTTTATATTTTGTTAAGTCTATATTTTCTTTAAGTATATTAATAACTTTTTTATAATACTTAACTTGAGAATTAAAAAACCAAGCATAAATCGGAGATATTAAATTAAAAAGTGTTACATGTTTTATCGCCATTTTCTATCCCTCCGCTTTATTATACATAATTTATCCATTATTTTATTTATTATATCATAATGGTATATATGTGTCATTTTTGACTTCAATTTAACAAATAAAAAATCAGGCTTTTACCTGATTTATATTAAACCTATATCTTTTCTGTAATATATTCCTTCAAAATTTATGTTTTTAAGTTGCTTATAAGCTTTATTTCTTGCTTCATCAAAAGTATCTCCAAGTGCTGTTACTGCTAAAACACGCCCGCCTGAAGTTACAACTTTACCATTATTAACTGCTGTTCCTGCATGAAACAAATATACATTATCTGTTTTATCAAGGCCAGTTATTTCATAACCAGTTTTATAATTATTAGGATAACCTTTAGACGATGCAACAACACATACAGATTTTTTATCAGACCATTTTATTTCTGTTTTGTCAAGGGAACCATTTATTACTGCCTCTACAATATTTATAAGATCTGTTTCTAAAAGAGGTAAAATAACCTGGGCCTCAGGATCTCCAAACCTTGCATTAAATTCAAGAACCTTGGGTCCTTCGTCTGTAAGTATTAATCCAGCATATAACACACCTTTATATATTATACCTTCTGTTTTAAGTGAATTTACTATTGGTTTTAGTATGTTATCCATAACTTCTTTTGAAATTTTATCATCAAAATATGGATTCGGTGCTATATTTCCCATACCTCCTGTATTCGGCCCTTTATCCTGATCAAAAATCTTTTTGTAGTCCATAGCTGAAATCATTGGTATGATTGTCTTGCCATCAGTAAACATAAGGACTGATACTTCCCTTCCGAAAAGCATCTCTTCTATTATGACAGTGTCACATGATGTGCCAAATATTTTGCCCTTCATCATAAGGTCAAGAGTTTCTTTTGCTTGTGTGAAACTTTCTACAATAAATACACCTTTGCCCTGTGCGGCACCATCTGCTTTAATTACAACTGGGTACCATGTTTTCTTTAAAAATCCAAGTGCATCCTCATATTTATCAAATGCTTTGAATCTTGCTGTAGCAATATTGTATTTATTAAGCATAAGTTTAGCAAAATATTTACTTCCTTCTATCATTGCTGCTTTTTTGTTAGGCCCAAAAATTTTTAAACCTTCTTTTTCAAACTCATCTACAATGCCTTTTATCAAAGGTATTTCTGGACCGACAATGGTTATATCAATTTTATTTTTCATTGCAAACTCTTTCAATTTGTCTATTTCATCAGCACCTATATCTACACATTGAGCAATCTCACTTATACCTGCATTGCCAGGTGCACAATATATTTTATCTACTTTAGAACTTTTAGATAATTTATATACAATAGCGTGTTCTCTTCCTCCTCCTCCAACAACTAAAACTTTCATACTACCCCCCCTTAATGTTTAAAATGCCTTATTCCTGTAAATATCATTGCAATATTATATTTATCAGCAGCCTCAATTGATAGATTGTCATTTTGTGATCCTCCCGGCTGAATTATAGCTTCTATTTTGGCTTTTGCTGCAGCTTCAACAACATCTGGAAATGGGAAAAAGGCATCTGAAGCAAGTACACACCCTTTTGCTCTGTCTCCTGCTTGCTTTATCGCCTGTTCTGTTGCCCATATTCTGTTAACTTGTCCAACTCCAATACCAACTGTAGCATTATCTTTTGCAAGGACAATAGCATTTGATTTCACATGTTTTACTACTTTAAAGGCAAACACTAAATCTTTAAACTGTTCTTTTGTCGGAGCTTTTTCAGTTACTACTTTTAGCTTATCTTCATATAAATCTATAATATCTTTTTCTTGAACCAGAATTCCACCTTCAACTTTTTTAATGTCAATTTCTTCATAAGTTTCATCTTTTAATTTTAAAATCCTCAAATTTTTCTTTTTTCTAAGTACCTCTAATGCTTCTTCATCAAAATCAGGAGCAATGACGATTTCTAAAAATATTTTTACAAGCTCATTAGCAGTGTTTACATCTAATTTTCTATTAAACGCAACTATACCTCCAAAAATTGAAACAGGGTCAGACTCATAAACTTTAATATAAGCATCATATATATTATTACTACAAGCAACTCCACAAGGATTTGTATGTTTTACTGCAACAGCTGCAGGTTCTTTAAACTCTCTTAAAATCTCTATTGCTGCATTTGCATCGTTTATATTGTTAAAAGAAAGTTCTTTGCCATGTAATTGCTCACAGTCTGAAATTCCATAGGCTTTCAGTGGGTTTTTATAAAAAGCTGCCTTTTGATGTGGATTTTCCCCATATCTTAAATCCTGGATTTTTTCATAAGCAAAAGTAATTGTCTCTGGAAAGTGTATATTATTTTTATCTATAAAGTAGCTATGAATCATTGAATCATAATAAGCTGTATGTCCAAAAGCTTTTGTCGCTAAATAAAATCTTGTATTATAAGATGTTTTGCTATATTCTTTTATCTCATCTATTACTATGTTATAGTCAGCTGGGTCTACTAAAACAGTAACATATTTATAGTTTTTTGCTGCAGCCCTTATCATTGAAGGGCCACCAATATCAATATTTTCTATTGCTTCCTCTAAAGTTACATTTTCTTTTTTTATAGTCTCTTTAAATGGATATAAGTTTATAACAACTATATCTATTGGTTCAATATTATTTTCTTTTAAAGCTTTTAAATGTTCTTCATTTTCCCTTATTGCAAGAATACCACCGTGAATTTTGGGATGAAGCGTCTTTACTCTACCATCCATAATCTCAGGAAACCCAGTTATATCAGAAACTTTTACTACATTTACATCATTTTCTTTTAAAATATTATAAGTACCACCAGTTGATATAATCTCATACCCTAATTCATTTAACTTTTTAGCAAATACTACTATGCCATCTTTTTTTGAAACACTTATCAAAGCTCTTTTATTCAATATAATTACCTCCTTATGCTTTATAAACTTATGTTTATAATATTTTTACTCTCCTACCTTCTATCTTTAACTTTTTCTCTGTAAAAAGCTTTACTGCATAAGGCAAAACTTTGTGCTCTAATTCTAAAACTTTTTTCGCAATTGTCTCTGGTATATCTTCTTCTTCGACTCTTATAACTTCTTGAAGTATAATAGGACCTGTATCAGCACCGCTGTCCACAAAGTGAACAGTACAGCCTGTATATTTTACTCCATAATCATAAACTGCCTGATGTACTTTCATTCCATAAAATCCTTTGCCACAAAAAGCAGGAATAAGAGATGGATGTATATTTATTATTTTATTTTTAAATTTTTCAACAATTTCCTTGCTAAGTATTGTCAAAAAACCGGCTAAAATTATCCCATCTGGATTAAGTTTTTCTAAAAGCTTTAAAATTTCTTTTTCAAAATTTTCTTTTAAATCCTTTTTACAAAGACAGTAAGTATCAATATGGTATTTTCGTGCTCTTTCAAGCGAATAAGCGTCTTTTTTTTCACTTATAACAGCAATTATCCTTGCATTTATATATCCTTCTTCAATGGCATCAATTATTGACTGCAAATCAGTTCCACTACCTGATGCCATTACTACAAGGTTCATATAATTACACCGCCTTCTTTTTGTACTATCTCTCCTATTACATATGCTTTTTCACCAATCTCATTAATTTTTGCAACTACGTTATCTGCTATATTTTTATCTACAACTAAAATCATACCTATACCCATATTAAATGTGCGATACATTTCTTTATCATCTATTTTGCCCATTTTTTTAATTAAATCAAAAACTGGAGGAATGTACCAGCCATTTTTATCAATTTTTACTGAAACATTATTTTTTAGTATTCTTGGTATATTATCAATAAATCCTCCGCCTGTTATATGAGCAATGCCTTTTATTTTAAATTTTTTCAATGCTTTTATAGTTTTTATATAAATCTTTGTTGGTGTTAAGAGTTCTTCGCCTAAAGTCTTTCCAAGTTCTTCTATATAATCATCTACTTTAAAACTATTCATGTCAAAAAATACTTTTCTTACAAGAGAATAGCCATTGCTGTGAATCCCTGAAGAAGATATACCTATTATAATGTCTTTTTCTTTTATTAAATTTGTATCAATTAACTCATCTTTTTCTGCTATACCAACACAAAATCCTGCTAAATCATATTCTCCTTCTTTGTAAAACTCTGGCATTTCAGCAGTTTCTCCTCCAATTAAAGCACATTCTGCTTCTTTGCAACCTTTTGCTATACCTTTTATAACCTGATATGCTTTTTCACTTTCCAGCTTTCCAGTTGCAAAATAATCAAGAAAAAATAGAGGAAATGCCCCTGTTACAATAACATCATTAACACACATTGCAACTAAATCAATACCAATTGTATCGTGTTTGTCCATCATAAATGCAATTTTTAATTTTGTACCTACACCATCAGTACTTGAAACCAACACTGGATTTTTATAATTTTTTATCTCATAAAGTGCAGCAAAACCTCCAATTCCTTCTAAAACTCCCTGAGTTAATGTATCTTTTGCAATTGGCTTAATCATATTAACAAGCCTGTTACCTTCATCAATATTTACCCCAGCTTGTTTATAATCCATAATTATACACCTACTTTATTATTTATTTGAAAACAATTTGTTTATTTTTTTTCAAACAAGTATTTGCTTCCTTCTTTAGGAACATACATTGGGTACTTACCATCAAAACATCCTGTACAGGCATAGTCAAGTCCAACACTTTGTTTTAATCCTTCAACACTTAAAAAATTCAGACTGTCTGCTCCTATATACTGGCATATCTCATCAATAGACATAAAAGCACCAACAAGTTCTTTTTTTGTAGGAGTATCTATACCAAAATAGCAAGAATATTTTACAGGAGGTGAACTTATCCTTACATGAACTTCTTTTGCACCGCCTTCTCTTAACATATCAACAAGTCTTCTCATTGTTGTACCTCTTACAATTGAATCGTCAATTAAAACTATTCTTTTACCATTTACAAGCTGTTTTAAAACATTTAATTTTATTCTCACACCTGTTTCTCTCTCTTTTTGATCAGGATAAATAAATGTCCTGCCAATGTATCTGTTTTTTATTAGACCTTCACCCATAGGAATATTGGATGCTACTGAATAGCCTCTTGCTGCCGGTATCCCCGAATCCGGCACCGGTACTATAAGGTCAGCATCGACATATGCTTCTCCAGCTAATTTTCTACCCATTTCAAATCTTGCAGCATATACACTTATACCATCAATAATACTATCAGGCCTGGCAAAATATATATATTCAAAAATACAAGGCATTTTAATTTGATCAGTCTCTAGCTTAAAAGATTTTAAACCATTATTATCAATAAGTACTATTTCTCCTGGCTCTAAATCTCTTAAAAATTCGGCTCCGATTATATCAAGAGCACAAGATTCTGAAGATAAATAATATGCATTTTCTTTTTTACCTATACATAATGGTCTAATACCATTTACATCTCTTATTCCTATTAATTTATTATTAATTAAAATTGTCAATGCATAAGATCCTTTAATTTTTCTCATTGTTTCTTTTAAAGAATTAATTAGACCTAAATAATAATTTTTTGCTATAAGATGGAGAATTATTTCACTATCGGATGTTGTATTAAGTATTCGACCATCATTTTCTAACATATTTCTAAGTTCACCTGCATTTATTAAATTGCCATTATGAGCCAATGCAATATTTATATCCTTAAAATTCGCTACAAAAGGCTGCGCATTTAAAACTTTATTACTTCCTGTAGTTGAATACCTTACATGTCCAATACCTACTTTACCTTCTAAAATTTTAAGATTTTCTTTATTAAAAACATCAGAAGCTAATCCTTTGTCTTTTATACAATTAATAGTACTCCCATTAAAAACAGCTATTCCGGCACTCTCTTGCCCCCTATGCTGAAGTGCCTGGAGTCCATAATATATTTGTGTCTTAACTGGAGTGTCAAAACTATATACTCCGAAAACTCCACATTCCTCTTTTAATTTGTCTCCATTTCCCATCTTATTCGCCCTCTCCAGCTTTCATCCAAAAATTTTACAGGAAGGTTTATAACATTTTCTCCATTAATGTTTATTTTTATTGCATTACCAGAAACATGACCTATTTCTTTTGATTTTAGATTATATCGCTTAGAAATTTCCATAATTTTATCTATATTATTTTTATCTGCAGATATTATTACCCTCCCTTGTGTTTCAGAAAAAAGTTCAATATCTGATCTTAAATCAGAATTTAAATATATTTCAACTCCTTTTCCCCCGATTATAGCTGATTCTGCTAAAGCAGCAGCAAAGCCACCCTCAGATATATCATGAGAAGATTTAACTAATTTTTCTTCTATAAGTTCAAATAATAGATTTTGAAGTTGTTTTTCTAATTCTAAGTCGATGTCTGGAGGATTGCCTTTTTGAATACCATAACAAACATTTAAGTATTCACTGCCACCTAAATCTTTTTTATTTTCTCCAATTAAAATAATTGCATCCTGTTCATCTTTAAAACCTGAAGTTACAATTTTACTAACATCTTCTATAAGACCTGCCATTCCTATTACTGGAGTCGGATATATTGCTTTACCTTCACTTTCATTATAAAAGCTTACATTACCACTTATAACAGGTATGCCTAAAGTCTCACAAGCATCTGCTATTCCAAATATAGAGTTCTTAAACTGCCAATATATCTCTTTTTTTTCAGGATTACCAAAATTCAAGCAATCTGTAATACCTATAGGTTTTGCTCCAATAACCGCTAGATTTCTTGCAGCCTCAGCAACTGCAATCTGTGAACCTTTGTAAGGATCGAGATAGCAATACCTGCTATTGCAATCAGTTGTCAAAGCTATAGCTTTATTTGTTCCTTTGATCCTTATTACAGCAGCATCAATTCCCGGACCTGCTATAGTGTCTGTTCTTACCATATAATCATATTGGCTGTATATCCATTCTTTGCTTGCAATATTCAATGAAGATACGACCTGTACAAAAAGTTCGTTCAAATCTTTATTCTGTAATATTTCATCAATATTTAATTTATTAATTTCATCCTGCCAGGATGGTTTTTCTGCTTCTCTTAAATACTGTGGCGCATCATCCGTAAGAGATTTTGCAGGTACTTCTGCTACAATACTATTTTCTTTTATAAGCCTTAGCATACCATCATCAGTTACTTTTCCTATTATCGCAGCATTAAGACCCCATTTTTCAAATACCTTCTCCACTTCTTTTTCTCTGCCTTTTTCTACAACTACCAACATTCTCTCCTGAGATTCCGAAAGCATTATTTCAAATGGTGTCATTCCCTCTTCTCTTAAAGGGACTTTATCAAGATCAAGTTCCATACCAACTCCACCTCTTGAAGCCATTTCGCAGGATGATGATGTAAGACCAGCAGCTCCCATATCCTGAATTGCTACTACAGCATCTTTTCCAAAAAGTTCAAGACATGCTTCTAAAAGAAGCTTCTCCATGAAAGGATCTCCAACTTGTACAGATGGTCTTTTTTCTTCCGACTTTTCACTTAATTCTTCTGAAGCAAAACTCGCTCCTCCAATACCATCTCTTCCTGTTGTAGAGCCAACTACCATAACTGGATTACCTATTCCTTTAGCAATTCCTCTTTTTATTTTATCATTTTCTACAATTCCAACACACATTGCATTAACAAGAGGATTTTCTTTGTAACTATCATCAAAATATGTTTCTCCTCCTACTGTAGGTATCCCCATACAATTTCCATAACCAGCTATACCTGCAACTATATTTTCAATAAGGTATTTCGTCTTTTTATCATTTGGAATACCAAATCTTAAAGAATCAAGAAGAGCAATAGGCCTTGCACCCATTGTAAATATATCTCTTATTATTCCTCCTACACCTGTTGCTGCACCTTGATAAGGTTCAATAGCTGATGGATGGTTGTGGCTCTCTATTTTCATTACAACTCCTAACCCATCACCTATATCTAAAATTCCCGCATTTTCTCCAGGGCCTTGTAAAACTCTTTCTCCTTTTGTAGGAAGATATTTTAAAAGAGGTTTTGAATTTTTATATGAACAATGTTCAGACCACATTACACTATACATACCTAATTCAGTAATATTAGGTTCTCTTTTTAAAATATCAAGAATTTTTTGATATTCTTCATCAGTAAGGCCTAACTTAACCCAAGTTTTTTCCAAGTTACACACCACCTTTTAAAAAATTATCTACTATTGATCCTAGTATATATAAACCATCTGTGTTACCAAGCATTTTATCATATGCCCTTTCAGGGTGTGGCATTATACCTAGAATATTCCCCTTTTTATTTATTACTGCTGCAATTTTTTCTACAGAACCATTTATATCATCCTTGTATTTTAAAACTATCTGGTTATTCTTTTTTAAATCTTCTAATTGATCTTGATCAATATAATAATTCCCTTCACCATGTGCAATTGGCAATCTTATTTCCTGCCCTTTTTTTAAACGGGTTGAAAAAAAAGTGTTGGCATTTTCAACTGTTAATGAAACGGTATCACATATAAATTTTAATCCTTTATTTTTTCTCAGGGTTCCTGGAAGAAGTCCTGCTTCTGTAAGAATTTGAAATCCATTGCATATTCCTATTATTGGTTTACCTGCTTCTGCTTCTTTGCTAACTGCCATCATTATAGGTGAAACTCTTGCGATAGCACCTGCCCTTAAATAATCTCCATAAGAAAATCCTCCAGGAATCATAATTATATCAAATCTGCTTAAATCATTTTCTTGATGCCAAACATATTCTACTTCTTGGTTCAATCCGTCTTTGACTGCATAATAACAATCAGCATCACAATTTGAACCAGGAAAAACTACAATAGCAAATTTCATTCTCTTATCCCTCCATTATGTCAAAAGTATAATCTTCAATTATGGGATTTGTGAGAATCTTAATACACATTTCATTCACACTCTGTTCAATATTTTTTATATCCGAACCTTCGACAGCCAGTTCTATATATTTGCCTACGCGTACATCTTTTACCTGTGAATATCCAATTGAATGTAGTGCATTATTTACTGCTTTGCCCTGTGGATCAAGTATACCCTTTTTTAATGTTATATATATTTTAGCAATATACATGTTATATCCTCTCCAGTCTATTAAGTATTTCAATATATGCTTCTTCAACATTACCTAAATCTTTCCTGAACCTGTCTTTATCAAGCTTTTTCATTGTTTCTTTATCCCAAAACCTACATGTATCTGGTGAAATTTCATCAGCTAAAATGATCCCTTCTTTACTTCTTCCAAATTCTAATTTAAAATCTACTAAAATGATATTTTTAGATAAAAAATATTCTGACAATATTTCGTTAATTTTAAAAGCCATTTCTTTTATACTGTCTACTTCATACTCCTGCGCCAATTCTAATGCTTGTATATGGTATTCATTAATCATAGGATCGCCTAACTCGTCATTTTTATATGAAAATTCTAAAACTGGTTTTTTAAATTTAATTCCCTCTTCAAGACCTAATCTTTTTACTATACTTCCAGCAGCATAATTTCTTATAATAACTTCAAGCGGAACGATCATTACTTTTTTTACAAGCATTTCTCTTTCACTAAGTCTTTTAATATAATGTGTATTTATACCATTATCTTCTAGCATTTCAAAAATTATTGAAGATATTTTATTGTTCAGTATACCTTTATGCTCTATAGTCCCTTTTTTTAAACCATTAAAAGCAGTTGCATCGTCTTTATACTCTATGATATATAAATCTTCCTCATCTGTTAAATATACTTTTTTTGCTTTTCCTTCATAAAGCATCTGTTTTTTCTCCATATTTATACCTCCAAAATCAATTTTCTAAAACTCCTTTAGCCATTTCTTCTCTGAAATTATGCAAAACATCTTTAAGATAAGGATATTTTAAACTAAGAATCTGACATCCTAAAAGTGCGGCATTTTCAGCTCCATCTATTGCAACAGTTGCAACAGGTACGCCTTTTGGCATCTGAACAATTGACAAAAGAGAATCAAGTCCATCCAAAGTAGAAGATTTTATAGGCAGACCTATTACTGGAAGTAATGTATATGATGCTATTACACCTGGTAAATGTGCAGCCTTTCCTGCACCTGCAATAATTAAATCAAAAGTTTTGTCAGCATTAACTGCGAATTCCTGTGTTTCGTAAGGTGTCCTGTGTGCTGATAGTACAAATACTTCATAAGACACATCAAAAATTTCTAATATTTTTGTGCATCTTTGAACTATCGGCAAATCAGACTTGCTCCCAACTACAACAGCAATTTTAGGCTGCATAAATATCACCTTTCTTTAATATAATACCCAATTAGAGTAATCTAACTGGGCTGATTTTTAACCTGCTAAAGTTGCAAATCTTAATATAAACAAAAATGCAAGTATATATACAATTGGATGTATTTCTTTTGCTTTTCCTGCTGCCAATTTCACTATCGGATATGCAATAAGTCCAGCAGCTATACCATTTGCTATGCTAAATGTAAATGGCATTACAGCAATAGCAAGAAAAGCAGGCATTGCTTCTGTAAAATCATCAAAATTTATATTTTTTATTGACCCCATCATCAGGACACCTACTATTATAAGTGCAGGTGCAGTAGCTTGTGTTGGTACAAGAAGAGCTACAGGTGAAAAGAATAAAGCTATCAAAAATAAAATTCCTGTTGTAAGAGCTGTAAGACCTGTTCTGCCTCCTTCAGCTATCCCTGCAGCACTTTCTACATAAGTTGTAACAGTAGAAGTACCAATTAATGAACCAACTGTTGTAGCAATTGCATCAGATAAAAGCCCTTTTTTCATGTTTGGCATTTTACCATTTTTATCTAGCATACCTGCTTTTGAACCGGTTCCTATAAATGTACCTATAGTATCAAATAAATCTACAAATGTAAAAGATAGTACTACATACAAAAAACTTGTGATAACAGAAATAACTGCAACGTTTTTGCCAATACCGAGCAAGCCTTTAATATCAAGTTTTAGAAATGTAGGTGCAATACTTGGAGGCATTTTCATTAATGTAAAGCCATCTGGTAATTTTACAACACCAACAAAAATACCCAAAACAGTAGTAATAAGTATTCCAAGTAAAATAGACCCTTTAATATTTTTAGACATTAGTATTGCTGTTATAAACAGTCCACCTATTGCAAGAAGAGTCGCAGGTTCTGTTAGGTTTCCAAATCCAATATATGTGGCTTGATTAGGAACAATTATTCCAGCATTTTTAAGACCTATAAAAGCTATAAAAAGTCCTATTCCACCACTAACAGCATATTTTAAAGACATTGGAATAGAATCTACAATCATTTCTCTTAAGCCTGAAATTGTAATCAAAATAAATATTATACCTGAAAAGAAAACAGCAGCCAAAGCTTCTTGCCATGTATAACCCATTGTAAGCACAACAGTATAAGTAAAAAATGCATTAAGTCCCATACCTGGTGCCTGAGCAAAAGGATAATTTGCATAAAATGCCATCATAAGAGTTCCAATAGCAGCAGATAAACATGTAGCTACAAATACTGCTCCTGCATTCATCCCTGTTTCTTTAAGAATTATAGGATTTACAAACATAATATAAGCCATAGTTATAAAAGTCGTAATACCTGCTAAAATTTCAGTTTTAGCATTAGTATTGTGTTCTTCCAGCTTCCAGAGCTTTTCAACCAGGAAATCTAAACCGCTTAGTCTCTTTGAATTTACACTTCTTTTTATTTCTTCTGTTTTTTCCATTTTAAAATCCTCCTTTGTTGTCACATATAATTTTGTATTAAAAATAAAAATACCCAGAAAGACAGATTTCAGCAATACAAGAGTGAAACCTGTCCTCCCGGGCTTTTATCCCTAAGGTGTAGTATATAAATACCTGTGCCGCTTGGACCTAACGCTGAAAAGCTGGAACCCTCAGGCACACTTTCACTCATAGTCGAACAATTTACGGTTGTTCGGTAGAAACTCTCGGGCCATATCCCCAAAATTATATGAGCACAAAATATTAAATTTATATTACAAATATATCTTATCAATTTTTTATAAATCAGTCAAGTTTTTTACGAATTTTTACTATGATTTTAAAAATATAATTCGTCTTTAATCTATATTTAATTCTTTAACTTTATTTTTTGTGTTTAATCTTAATATTTTGAATATCTCTATTGTTTTTTCTTTCCTATTCCACTCTGTGATTAAGTCTTTTTTAGTATTTTCGACCGTTGATTTTACTACATTTCACGTCATTATTATTTCTATTTTCATTAAAAATTTATCGCTTCAAAAAATTTTAGTACGTTTTTAGTACGGTTATTTTCACTCATTTTTATATTTTCTGTGATGTCAAATATATCATTTTATAATC
>Ga0315298_1005386_pt1 | contig 18231 bp, 17 predicted proteins | sample WHS_1_MG_FD_203077 | JGI IMG/M metagenome (GOLD analysis project Ga0315298, IMG submission 203077) | Extremophilic microbial mat communities from Washburn Hot Springs, YNP, Wyoming, USA - WHS_1_MG | ecosystem: Environmental > Aquatic > Thermal springs > Hot (42-90C) | place: USA: Wyoming...
ACCTGCAGACAATGTCCTTAATTTAAATAATATTAATATTAAAAATATGACTAAAAAATAAAAATAAACCCATGAGGAAGAATTTTGAAAAGTCTGATTTATACTATAATTATTTGAAGATTTGTAAATCAAAGATATAATAAATAAGGGCCTTAGGAAGTCCGACTTCCTTAGGAGAAAGCCTCGATGCGAGTCTTAGAAAAGGCAGGATACAAATTTGAAGGAATTTTAAAAAAGAATTCTAAAAAGGACGGCAAATTTATAGACGATTACCTTTTCGCTAAAATAAATAAGACTTGACGTGGGGAGGGGTTTTTGTTATACTTGAAGATGTAAAGGTCGAGTCTTTAAAGACACTGTTGCATAGTCTTTAAAGAAACGTAAAAGTTTTAAGGAGGTTATCGTGACTACCAAAGCAGCTGATCAAGAATTTGTAGAGTATGTGGTGAAGGCCTTTGTCGATGAACCGGAAAAGGTAGAGACAACAAGAACCATCGATGAAAGGGGAGTCCTCATTGAACTCAAGGTTGACCCATCAGATATGGGTAAGATTATTGGAAAGCAAGGACAGACAGCCAGAGCCATCAGAACTCTACTGCGTGTGGTAGGCGCCAAAAACAATGCTCGGGTGAATCTTAAAATTGCCGAACCAGAAGGAGGAAAAAGAGCTGAGGCGCCAGAAGAAAAGAAGGAAGAAGCCAAACCGACTTCTTCTATCGAAGACATCGAAGTTTAATTTATTAAGAATAATTTTGGTTGTTTTTGTTTCAAACAAACAATAACCAATTTACAAAAACTGTCCGTAAGGACAGTTTTTGTAATATAATATAAACGATACTTTTAGTATTTTTATTCTTATGAGAATTGATATTTTAACCCTTTTTCCAAAAATCTTTACCAGCGTATTTTCTGAAAGTATTATTAAACGCGCCCGCGAGAAAAAAATTTTAAATATTTATATCCATAATATTCGGGATTATGCCCAAGACAAATATAAGACGGTGGATGATAAACCTTATGGCGGTGGCGCAGGAATGATTTTGCGGGTCGATGTTGTTGATCGCGCGCTAAAGAGTGTAAAGGGCAAAGTGAAAAATGAAAAATGTAAGATTATTCTTTTGACACCCCAAGGGAAGGTCTTTAATCAAAAATTAGCTCAAAAATTTTCTAAATATGATCGTTTAATTCTTATCTGTGGTCATTATGAAGGGTTTGATGAACGAATAAGGCGGTTGGTTGATGAAGAAATTTCTATTGGTGATTATATTCTAACTGGTGGAGAAATACCGGCGATGGTTTTGGTCGATGCGGTAAGTCGTTTAATCCCTGATGTTTTGGGCGAAAAAGAATCATTAAGAGAAGAAAGTTTTAATATGCAAATTAAAGCTCATAAATTAAAAAATAAAAATTTTTTACTCGAGTATTCCCAATATACCCGGCCCCGAGTTTATAAGGGGATGAAAGTGCCCGAGGTGCTTTTATCTGGCGATCATCAAAAGATTGCCGCGTGGCGTCAAAAAGAAGCACTTAAAAGAACCAAGTTGCGTCGTCCAGATCTTTTGAAGTAAAATTATTTCTTATGTCAAAATTTAAATTAGTTTCTAAATTCAAACCTACTGGTGATCAGCCTAAGGCGATTGCCGAACTGCTGGAGGGGTTAAAGAATGACTACAAACACCAAACTCTTTTAGGAGTTACTGGTTCTGGCAAGACCTTTACAATGGCTAATGTAATTGCTAAATTCCAAAAGCCTACTTTGGTAATTTCTCATAACAAAACCTTAGCGGCCCAACTTTATTCAGAATTTTCGAATTTTTTTCCGGAAAATGCTGTTTGCTATTTTGTTTCTTACTATGATTATTATCAGCCGGAGGCCTATGTTCCTCAAACTGATACTTATATTGAAAAGGAAACAGATATTAACGAAGAAATTGATCGGTTGCGTCACTTGGCTACTTCCTCTTTACTTTCCCGGGATGATGTAATCATTGTGGCTTCGGTTTCTTGTATCTACGGTTTGGGTGATCCAGAGGATTATCAAAAGGTGGCTTGTCATTTGAGTCAAGGTCAAGAAAAATATCGCCGACATCTTTTGGCAGAATTGATTGATTTGCAATATGAACGGAATGATTTCGATTTTAAGAGGGGAAGGATTAGGGTGCGAGGAGAAAATATTGATATTTTCCCTCCTTATATGGAGAATGCCTATCGGATAGAATTTTCTGAAAACACTATCAAAAGAATTTTTGAAATCGATATTTTAACCGGCGAACAAATTAGAAGCATTGATCGAGTAACTATTTATCCGGCTAAACATTTTGTAACCCCACCAGAAAGATTAAAAATAGCTATTAAAAATATTCGTCGCGAATTGAAGGAAAGAATTGACTATTTTCGTCGGCACAAAAAGGAGTTGGAAGCTGAAAGGATCAAACAGCGAACAGAATTCGATTTAGAAATGTTAGAAGAGGTGGGTCATTGTCCGGGAATTGAAAATTATTCTCGTCATCTATCTTTTCGACGACCTGGAGAGCCGCCTTATACCCTTATGGATTTTTTTCCTTCTGATTACCTTTTAATTATCGACGAATCCCATATGACCATTCCCCAAATTAGAGGGATGTATGAGGGAGATAAATCACGCAAAGAGGTTCTGGTAGAATACGGTTTTCGTTTACCTTCCGCTTTAGATAACCGGCCTTTAAAATTTTCTGAATTCGAAAAAAGAATTAATCAAGTAATTTACACCTCGGCTACTCCTGGTCCTTACGAGTTGAGACATAGCCAACGCGTGGTGGAGCAAATTGTGCGCCCCACCGGATTGCTGGATCCCGAGATAGAAGTCCGTCCTACCAAAAATCAAATTGATGATTTAATTAACGAAATTAATCAGCGAGTCAAAAAGAAACAACGGGTTTTGGTGACTACTTTAAGTAAGAAAATGGCGGAGGATTTAACTGATTATTTATTAGAAATAGGCATTAAGGCTCAATACATCCACTTTGAAATTGATACCTTAGAAAGGGTAGATATTTTGAAAAAATTAAGAGAAGGAAAATATGATGTAGTAGTAGGAATTAATCTTTTACGTGAAGGATTAGATCTGCCTGAGGTATCATTAGTAGCAATTTTAGATGCTGATAAAGAGGGTTTTTTAAGGTCTGATTGGTCTTTGATTCAGGTAATGGGACGGGCAGCACGCCACGTGGAAGGAAAGGCAATTATGTATGCTGATCGCATTACTACTTCGATGAAAAAAGCAATTTTAGAAACAAAAAGAAGAAGAAAAATTCAAGAAGAATATAATAAAAAACATCATATTGTGCCGCGCTCAATTACTAAAGAATTGCCGGAAGGAATAGGGAAGAGAAAAGATTTGTCTTTGGTCAAAACTACCCAAAAGATAGATTTGGCTGACGTAAAACCAGATGAAATAAATTATTTAATCGAAAGTCTTGAAGACCAGATGAATCTGGCGGCTCAAAATTTAGAGTTCGAAAAAGCCGCCTCTTTACGAGACCAGATTAAAGAGATAAAAGAAGAGATTAAAAGAAGAAAACTTAAAAGTAGATTAGGCCTAAGGTGATAGAAATACTTAATTAGCGATTTACTTTTTGGCTGCTGAAGCTTGGTTCGATTTTCCTGGCAACGTTCCCTTTTTGCGACCCACAATCACATAGATTATTGAGCCCAAAACGCCCAAAAGGACGATGATAAGAATCCATAAAAGTTTGTCATTCTCTTGAGGAAATTCGCGTCTGGCGCAGTCGATAATAGTCCAAATCCAAAAAATAAAACCAGCCAAAAAGATGGCCACGATGGTAATCCAAACTACTATGAAAAAAGCACCAAGGGCCAAACCTACTTTGGCACCGGTCTCATCGGCACTTTGAGCTAAAACCAAAGGTAAAATTTGCACTTTTCTTCTCCTTTACCCAACATAATCCAGCAGAGCTGGAATGGGGAAAATAAAATTATTACGCTTAAATTGTTGCATAATTTATTTGCCGAGTCAATAAAAAACAGTCCTGGGTAATACCAGGACTGTTTTTAATAATAACTTTGAATTAAGCGCCAAACCAAGAATTAGCTTCTTCTCCGATAAGACCCATTAAAATAAAAATACCCAATACTGTTCCCACCGGGATGTTCGGTAGAGAAAGTGCTCCCAGAACAATACCGACAATTTTGGCCCAATTCTTTTTTTCAGCAATTCCTTTAGCCGTTAAAAGATGGATTACACCAATTACTCCCAAAATAATAGCTATGACTACTCCAGTAACGCCCATTACCGCACTTCCTACACCTGCTCCTTCTTGGCCAGAGGTGCCAATAAAAACAGAAGTGGCCACGAAAATTAGTAAGAAAATTACGGCCACGACAATTTGTAGCCAGCCCAAAACTTTAAGGATAACGCGGGCGGTGTTGACTTTACTCGGCATTTTTACTCCTTCTTTAATTAAAAATATTACCGATTAAATCTTCACAAAGTTATCTATTTTTGTCAATAACATTTTCCTGTTGGTTTTTATGATCGCTTACAGCTTACAGCTTACAGCTTACAGCTTACGGCTTGTCTTTTTTATCTAAGAGATTTTACTGGAAAGAGGACATCATCCTGTTGGAGCGACATTTTCTATAATAACCTTTACAAGGCTTGACAAGTAGAGTATAATAGTATCTATAAAAATATTGAGAAAAAGGGCTTTTAATTATGGATAAGATAATTGTTCGGGGGGCGCGGGAGCATAATTTAAAAAATATTAATGTAGAAATCCCCCGAGATAGATTAGTAGTTATTACTGGTCTTTCGGGTTCCGGCAAGTCGTCTTTGGCTTTTGATACGGTCTATGCTGAAGGACAGCGTCGGTATGTAGAATCGTTATCTTCTTATGCTCGACAATTTTTAGGTTTAATGGAAAAACCGGATGTTGATAATATCGAGGGACTTTCGCCGGCTATTTCTATTGACCAGAAATCAGGCACTCGAAACCCGCGTTCCACCGTGGGTACAGTCACAGAGATTTATGATTATTTAAGATTACTTTTTGCTCGCATTGGTCAACCTCATTGTCCTTCTTGTGGCCGACCAGTTTCTCGACAAACAATTCAACAGATTGCTGAACAAATAATGGCTTTACCTAAGGGCACCAAGATTATTATTTTGGCGCCTTTAATTAAGGAACGGAAAGGAGAACACCGTTATATTTTCGAAGAAATTAAAAAAGCCGGTTTTATTAGGGCGCGCATAGACGGTCAGATTTATAATATTGGTGAAAAAATTAATTTAGATAAAAATAAGAAACATACAATTGAGGTAGTAGTAGATCGGACAATTATTGAAGAAAGCGAAAAGGCAAGGATCATCGAATCTTTAGAGATAGCCGCGAAGTTAGGAGAGGGGATAATTATCATTAATCTTCCTCAAGAAAAAAGGGATATTTTATTTTCTGAACATTTTGCTTGTGTGGAGTGCGGTATTTCTTTACCTGAATTGGCTCCTCGTAATTTTTCTTTCAATAGTCCGGCAGGCGCTTGCCCAGCTTGTACAGGTTTGGGGACAAAATTAGAAATAGATCCCGATTTAGTGATTCCTAATAAAAAGTTAACCATTGCTGAAGGAGCAATTAGGCCTTGGAGTCGCATTCCTTCAAAAACAAGCTGGCAGGAAAGAGTTTTAGAAGCAGTAGCCGAAGAATATGGTTTTTCACTTCATACACCGGTGGAAAAATTATCGCCAGAGGATTTAGAAATTATTCTCTATGGAACCGGCGATCAACTTTACACTATTCCTACGGGCTATGATGGTATAGGTGCTTATACAACTACTTATGAGGGAGTTATTCCTAATTTAGAGAGACGTTATCAAGAGACAAAATCTGATTATATTCGTCGCGAGATTGAGAAATATATGGTGGTTAAAATTTGTCCTGTTTGCCAAGGGAATAGGTTAAAAAAGGAGGCGCTTTCAGTAACAATTGGTGGTCAAAATATTATTGAGGTGACTCAAAAGTCGATTGATAAAATTCTTGAATTTTTCGAAAATCTTAAATTATCTGAAAAAGAAAAAGCCATTGCTCACCAAATTTTAAAAGAGATTAAACAACGGTTGAGATTTTTACTTGATGTGGGGCTTTCTTATTTAACCTTAGATCGGGCCGCTTCTACTTTATCCGGAGGTGAGTCTCAAAGAATTCGTTTAGCCACCCAAATTGGTTCCTCTTTAATGGGAGTAATTTATATTTTAGATGAACCTTCGGTGGGTCTTCATCAACGCGATGAAGCGCAATTAATTAATACTTTAAAAAAATTACGGGATTTGGGTAATACTATTATTGTGGTGGAGCATGATGAAGATACAATTCGGTCAGCCGATCATGTGATTGATATTGGTCCAGGAGCTGGTGAGCACGGAGGAAAGATAGTTTTTGAGGGAAGCCCTCAAGACTTGGAAAAGTTTCCCCATTCTTTAACTGGTCTTTATTTGGCGGGTAAGAAAAAGATAGAGGTACCTACTTCCCGGCGAAAAGGTAATGGAAAATTTTTACTCATTAAAGGAGCGCGTCATCATAATTTAAAAAATATCGATGCAGAAATTCCTTTAGGCAAATTTGTTTGTATTACTGGTGTTTCGGGTTCAGGAAAAAGCACCCTAATTTATGATATTTTGGGGAAAGCCTTGGCCCAAAAATTCCATCACGCATATACCCAACCCGGTGATCACGATGAAATTTTGGGAATAGAGAATTTAGATAAAGTAATTAAGATCGATCAATCACCCATTGGTCGCACGCCGCGTTCTAATCCAGCCACTTATACTTCTGTTTTTACTCCTATCCGGGAACTTTTTGCTCAGGTACCAGAAGCGCGCATGCGAGGGTATAGTCCAGGTCGCTTTAGTTTTAATGTTCGTGGTGGAAGATGCGAGGCTTGTCGTGGTGAAGGATTAGTAAAAATAGAGATGTTCTTTTTGCCTGATGTTTATGTTACCTGCGAAGAATGCAAGGGAACGCGTTATAATAAAGAAGCCTTAGAAATTTATTACAAAGGGAAAAACATTGCCGAAGTGCTTGATATGAGCGTGGAAGAAGCTGTAGAATTTTTCAAAAATATTCCACCGATTAAAGAGAAACTACAAACATTGTACGATGTGGGTTTGGGATATATTAAATTGGGACAACCGGCTACTACCTTGTCTGGTGGTGAGGCGCAAAGGATTAAACTGGCAGCTGAACTTTCACGTCGGGCCACAGGTCATACGCTTTATATTTTAGACGAGCCCACCGTAGGTTTACATTTCGAGGATGTAAAAAATTTATTAGAGGTTTTAAATAGGTTAGTTGATATGGGCAATACTGTTTTAGTGATTGAACATAACCCTCATGTAATTAAAGTGGCTGATTGGATTATTGATTTAGGCCCCGAAGGAGGGGACTACGGCGGCGAAATCGTCGATGCCGGCCCACCCGAAAAAATTGTTAAAAATAATAAATCCTATACAGGCAAATATCTAAAAAAATATTTAAAAAGATAAAATGAATGAGGTCCGGCCTTCCAATATTCTTCAGCGACATACCACTGAAATACAATCGATAATACGATAGGAAGTTGGATCTCTGAACAATGCGTTCCCAGGGACAACAAATTATAATGTGGTGTCTAAAAATCTAGCCATGGCATAATTATTAGTCATAATTAATACATTTTTATATTTACACCTTCAGTGAAATCGATACGAGAATGTAAGAATTATTAATTTAATTAATTGGTTTACAAAGTATTCTTAAATTCTTAAGAACATTAGAATAGATTTTGGTGGTTAAAAATTATTAGATAGAATAATAAATATCTATTAGATAAGGAAAAACCGGGTGAAAAATTTTCGGGATTCTCACCCGGTTTTACTTTTTTCTTTGTACCTTTCTTTTTCCGCTTTTATTAATTCATAAACTTGAGAGCTGAATGGTACTACCCAATGGCCTAATGTCCCCATAATGGGCCATCTGAGACAGATGTTTTTACCTCCTTCTACTATGCGACAACCAGTAGGTATAAGCATCAGATCTCCTTTTGCATAAATAGCAATTTCTTTAACAGAATTTCCTTGTTGTTGAGTAAGCGATTCCATGAACCGACTTCCGATAAAGATCTGTCGTCCGGCTTTTGTTGTTAAGCAAGGAGCAGTAAGTAATGGTAAACCAGTAATAATTCCACCTTGTGGTACACAGAGATGGAAGAGTAGGCGAATATCTTTTCCAGAACCTAAATATTTCAGGCAATACTTAGCAATAACTCCTCCCAAGCTATAACCTATAATATCAATAGAAGTTGATTTATCCTTCCAGTAGTCGATTCGTTTTTTCAGTATCGCAGCAGAACTTTTAATATCGCCCATACCATATCGAGGGAGTTTAACTATTTCAGTTTGTTCTCCGTCTTTACGAAGTCGATGTTCTAGAATTTTTAGGAACCATATAGGCGTCGCATACCCCGGGACAAGCAGGGTTACTTCCATTGCCTTCGCCTCCTTTCAAGGTACAAAGTTAGTCAAAACAAAAAACCTCAGTTATATTCTTCAGGTTTTACGAAGAATATTATGAGGTTTTTGTTTGTTTACTGCCATCTCCATTTGTCTTTATTATTTCAGATTTTAGATGCTTTGTCAAATAACCTTTTGGATAATTTAGTAAGAGATGGTAAAATGGGAAAGGGAGGATAAAATGATTAAGAATTCATATAAAGGAAAATTTATTGTTTTTGAAGGAATTGATGGTTGTGGGAAAAGTACCCAGGTTCAATTGTTAGCCAAATATTTAAAAAAACAAGAGAAAAAAGTTTTGGTGACTGATGAGCCAACAAAAGGTCCTATTGGTCGGCTTATTCGCCAGGCTTTGGCCGGCAAAATTAGTCTTAATAATTTTGGGCTCCAACTCTTATTCTGCGCGGATCGCGATCATCATTTAAAGAACCTAGTTATTCCTTATTTAAAAAAGGGTTACATTATTATCTCTGATCGTTACGCTTTTTCTACTTTGGCTTATGGAGGAATTGATAATAAGATGGAGGATTTGATAAAAATTAATCAAAATTTTTTACTTCCTGATATTACTTTTATTTTAAAAATTAGACCAGAGATAGGCTTGGCAAGAGTAAAATCATCGCGACGAAACTTAGAAATTTTTGAGAAGATGAGATCCTTAAAAAAAATAGCCCAAAATTATCAAAAGATTAGCCGACGTTTTTCACATGTCTATCTTATTAATGGCGAAAAACCAATCCTTGAAGTTTTTGAAGAAGTTAAAAAAATAATTGATAAAATTTTAAAATTATGATTATTGACGGAACCAAAATTGCTCGGCGGATAGAAAGCGAGTTACTCAAAGAAGTAAAAAAATTAAAGAGAAAGCCTTCCTTGGCTATTATTTGGGTCGGCGAAAATCCTGCTTCAGAGATTTATGTACAAGAAAAGAAAGAAGCTTGTGGAAGATTAGGAATCGATTGTTATATCCATCGTTTACCAGAAAATATTACTCAGGAAAAATTTTTTAAATTACTCAGAGGATTAAATAAAGATAAAAAGATTAATGGAATTATTATTCAATTGCCTCTACCTTCTTCTTTAGATTCGGAAGAAATTTTATTTTCCATTGCTCCTTGGAAAGATGTGGATGGTCTTAATCCTTTAATTAAGACAAATATTCCTCCCACCACTTTAGCCATTATAGAAGCGATTAAATTTACTCGGATAAAATTGAAGGGCAAATATGTAGTTTTGGTTGGTTATGCCAGGCATACCACTGAATCGTTAATTCCTTACTTGATTAATCAAGAAGCAACTATAACAGTTTGTCATAAAAGTACCAAGAATTTAGCCGTGTTTACTAAAAAGGCTGATCTCTTAATAGTAGCGGCTGGCCGACCAAAATTGATTAAAAGTTCTATGATTAAGAAGGGCGCGATAGTTATTGATGTAGGGATAAATCGGATAGGGAAAAGGATAGTCGGCGATGTTGATTTCGAAAGAGTGAAAAAGAAAGCCAAGTTTATAACTCCCGTACCTGGCGGGATTGGGCCGTTAACAGTGATGATGCTTATTAAAAATTTAATTAAATTATGTAAATAGGGTCGGTATGGACAAAGAATTATTTAATTTAATCGAAAAAGAAAAAAAGCGACAAGAAGAAGAAATTAATTTAATTGCTTCCGAAAATTATGTTTCCTCCGAGGTACTTAAAGCGACTGGATCGATTTTAACCAATCGTTATTCTGAAGGGTATCCTGAAAATCGCTATTACGGTGGACAGATGTATATCGATCAGATCGAAAAATTAGCTATGGGGCGGGCTAAAAAGATGTTTAATTTAGATGATTCTTGGCATGTCAATGTTCAACCTTATTCCGGCAGTCCGGCTAACAACGCTATTTATTTGGCTCTATTAAATTTTGGCGATACCTTAATGGGGATGAGTTTGTCTTGCGGCGGACACCTTACTCATGGCGCTTCTGTTTCTTTTTCGGGCAAGGCTTATAGAGTAGTCCAATATGGTGTAGGAAGCGATGGTTACCTTGATTATGAAAATATACAACATTTAGCCATAGAATATAAACCTAAACTAATTATTTGTGGCTATACCGCTTACCCCCGCATAATCGATTTTAAAAGGTTCAAAAAGATCGCTCAAAGTATAGGCGCTTATCTCTTGGCCGATATTTCTCATATTGCCGGACTGGTGGTTTCTGGCGTTCATCCTAGTCCATTTCCTTACGCTGATGTGGTAATGACGACAACACATAAAACTTTGCGGGGACCTCGGGGAGCCATAATTTTCTGCAAAAAAGAATTAGCCGAAAAAATTGATAAGGCTGTTTTCCCTGGTTTCCAAGGCGGTCCTCATGATCATATTACCGCTGCCAAAGCAGTCGCATTTTATGAGGCCTTGCAACCGTTATTTAAAAATTATGCAAAGCAAATTATTAAAAATGCGCAAGCATTGGCGGGAAAATTAAAAAAGTTAGGTTTTAGATTAATCACCGGAGGTACTGATAATCATTTAATTTTGGTTGATTTAACTAATAAAGGTATTAGTGGGAAAGATTGTCAAAATCTTTTAGAGAATGTGGGGATTATTGTTAATAAGAATTCTATTCCTTATGATTTTCGGCCAGCTTCCGATCCTTCTGGAATTCGTCTGGGGACACCCGCAGTGACTACCCGGGGATTTAAGGAAAAAGAAATGGAAAGAATTGCTTTTTGGATTGACCAAACGATTAAAAAGCGGAATAATAAAAAAGAATTAGAAAAAATTAAAAGACAGGTTAAGATATTGTGCCAAAAATTTCCCATTCCTTAATAAAAAGAAAAGTCTAAAACATCGATATTTCGAGGTATTAAAATTAATTTAGAAATTAGTAACTAAATAGATATTTATGCCAGAGAAGAAATTAAAAGTTCACCCACACACTAAAAATAAAAGTGTGCGGGTAAAATTGATTGCCTATACCAAGGATCCCGAGCAGGTAGTGGCAGCAGCTATACGACAATGTTATAGTCGGATTGGTGCCCGAGAGTTAAGAAAAAAGATTGATAAGAAGACAAGAAAAAGACTAATAGCCCAGGTGATAAGTTCGGGCCACACATCTACTATTGAACATGCTTCTTTTACCTTTGCTATCGAAGGTGTATCTCGTGCCTGTACTCACCAATTAGTCCGCCATCGTATTGCTTCTTATTCTCAGCAATCCCAAAGATATGTTTCTTTTGATAAAAATGGTTTTGATTATATTATTCCACCCTCAATAAAAAGAAACAAAGATCTCTTAAAAGAATTCAATAATTTTATTAAAGAAGTGACCCGGTTGTATAAAAATTTAGTCGATAAAGGTATACCGGCGGAAGATGCTCGTTTTGTTCTACCTAATGCTTGCGAAACTAAAATTGTAATGACGATGAATGGACGAAGTTTATTAAATTTTTTTAAAGAAAGAATGTGTATGCGAGCGCAATGGGAAATTAGGGCATTAGCGAATGAAATGTATAAAAAAGTAATGGAAGTAGCGCCCAATATTTTTAAATACGCCGGGCCAACCTGCGAAACAGAAAAAATTTGTTGGCAAGGAAATCTTTCTTGCGGCAGATGGAAAAGAATCAAAGGAGCAGAGTTAAGAAAAAGAACAAAATAAAGACTTGACAAATTTTTTAAATTAGTTAAGATAGATAATGTTTTAATTGAAAGGATTATAATTTCCCAAGACAGCAGGTGTCAAACGACTTAATATCCTGCCCAGGAATCCAGTTTAAAAGTTTCTTTGTTATTTATTAGATCTGCTGTCTTAGGTCAGCAGATTTTATTTTAAAAATAGAAGATGAAATTTACATTTTAAATTAATATTTTAACTTTAAACTTTGAATTTTCATCATGGCTAAAACTAGAAAAGAAAAAGAAAAAATCATAGAGGGTTTGGTTGATAAACTTTCTCGGGCTAAGATGGTAATTTTTACTGATTACCGAGGCTTAAAGATGGATGAATTAGAAGAATTGAGAGATTTAGCTTTCGAAAAAAATATTGAGTATAAGGTAGTAAAGATTAATTTATTAAAAATAGCCGCTTCCAAAACTAATATAGATTTGGACGCTGATTATTTTAAAGATAAACCGTTAGCTGTATGTTTTGGTTATGAAGATGAAATAGTTCCGGCTAAGGTGATTTATAATTTTACTCAAAGTCACGAAAACTTAGAAATTTTGGGCGGTCTTTTAGAGGGTAATTTTGTGGATAGTGAAACAATTAAAAATTATGCTTTACTGCCAGACAGAGAAGAATTATACGCTAAATTATTAGGAACCGTAGCAGCACCAATTTCAGGTATGATTAATGTTTTAACTGGTAATTTAAAAGGATTGATTAATGTATTAAGGGCCTATAAGGAGCAAGTAACATCATAATATAATAATTGACCTAATTAATTTAATTTCTAATTAATTTAAAAATTTAAATATGTAAATAATTAATTTAAAAGGAGATTTATTATGACTAAAGAAGACAAACAACAAGAGGAAAAAGAAGAAAAATCAGTGGAAGAAGTAAAAAAAGAAGAAAAACCTAAAGAGGAACCAGAAGAAGCGAAAGAGAAACAAGAAGAGTCCAAAGAAGAAAAGAAGGAAGAACAAAAAACTGAAGAGGTTAAGTCGGAAGAGGAACCAGGAGAGAAAAAAGAAGAAAAACCAGAAGAGCAATCAGTCGAAACTTCTCAAGAAACAAAGAAAGAAAAGAAGCCAGAGCCAACGGGCAAGTACAAAGATTTAATTAAACAAATCGAAAGCTTATCCGTGGCTGAACTGGCTGAATTAGTTAAAGAATTAGAAGAACGATTTGGTGTTTCTGCTGCCGCACCGGTAGCCGTAGCACCTGCCGCCAGTGGTGCAGCACCTTCTGAGGGTGGGGGCGAAGCTGAAGAAAAAGCACTATTTACTATTGAATTGGCTGATGCTGGAGCCAACAAAATTGCTGTAATTAAGGCAGTGCGAGAAGTTTTGCCTGATTTGGGTTTAAAAGAAGCGAAAGATTTAGTAGAGGCGGCACCTAAGATTTTAAAAGAAAACGTCAAGAAGGAAGAGGCTGAAGAGTATAAGAAAAAACTAGAAGAAGCAGGCGCTAAAGTAAATCTGAAATAAAGCTGCTTGGAAGATAATTGATTTACCAAGCGATAAAAAAGCATCCTTTTTAGGATGCTTTTTATATATTAATGAAAAAAGGGCACATTAATTCCAAAAATTTTCGAAATTAAGTGCCCTTTAAGGCTTCTTTGGCTAGTATGACGTGACTGTATAATGACAGCCACGTCATCAGTATAGCAATTATCAACAAAGCTAAGCCTATGGTTTTTGTATAGATTCTTTCTAAACCGAGAGTATTTAATTCTGGGGTTAAAAAGTAAAACAAGAGGCAAATCCACTGAGTTTGGAATTTGGCTTTGCCCACCCAAATAGAGTGGACAACCTTGCCTTTTGATTTGAGATAAAGAGCAAGAATTATTAGACACAATTCGAATATAGGAATTACTATGGCTATCCAAGGAAGAGTCTTGGTGAAAATCATATAGAGTAAAATTTCGCTAACTAGCAACTTATCGGCTATAGGATCCAACATTCCGCCTAAATCAGTTACCTGATTACGCATTCGCGCTAATCGTCCATCGGCAAAGTCAGTGAAGAAGGCAATTACAAGAATAGAAAAACCCCACCATCTGTATCCGAGAGAAAGTAATAAAACTCCTATTGCTCCCAGTATAAATCTTGATGTTGTACAAATCATTGCTGGAGTCATTTTAAATTGCTCTTTCAAACTACTCACCTCCTTATTTTTTCAAAGAACAAATTGATATTCTAATGTAACATAAGTAGAATAAAAATGCAAAATTCAAAATGTAAAATATTATGTTTGAATTTAAAATTAAAAAAGTTGATAAAGATACTAAAGCGAGAATAGGTAAGATTACTACTAATCACGGTCAGATTACGACTCCTTGCTTTATTCCTGTGGCTACCTTGGGAGCCGTAAAAACATTATCGAAAGAAGAATTAGAGACGCTGGGTGCTGGAATTATTTTAGGTAATGCTTATCATTTGTATTTGCGGCCAGGAATAAAAATTATTAAAAAATTTGGTGGCTTACATAAATTTATCAATTGGTCAAAGCCTATTTTGACCGATTCAGGAGGCTTCCAGGTTTTTTCTTTGGCGAAATTAAGAAGGATTACTGAAGAAGGAGTGGAGTTTTCTTCCCACATTGATGGGAGTAAACATTTTTTTACCCCGGAAAAATCCATTCAGATTCAAAACGATTTAGGCGCAGATATTATTATGGCGTTAGATGAATGTGCTCCTTACCCTTGTTCTTATAAATATGCTCAGGCAGCTCTAGAAAGAACTCACCATTGGGCAGAAAGATGTAAAAGATATCATCGGAATAAAAATCAGGCTTTATTTGGCATTATTCAAGGAAGTGTTTATAAAGATTTACGCGAAAAAAGTAGTAGATTTATTACCGCATTAGACTTTCCGGGGATAGCCATTGGCGGAGTATCAGTAGGCGAGCCGCGTCAAAAGATGTATAAGGTAATTGATTGGTGCGAGCCACTTATTCCTAAAGAAAAACCCCGTTATTTAATGGGCGTAGGAGAGCCAGTCGATTTAATTGAGTCGATCGAACGGGGAATGGATATGTTCGATTGTGCTTTACCTACGCGTCTTGCTCGTAATGGAGCAGTTTATACTCGAAAGGGACGTATCAATTTAAGAAACAGTCGGTTTAAATCAGACAAGGACCCTATAGAAAAAGGCTGTTCATGTTATACCTGTCGTTATTATTCGCGGGCTTATCTCCGCCACCTTATCAACGAAAAAGAAATTTTAGGTATTCGTCTAACCACGATCCATAATTTATATTTTATTTTTAATTTGATTAATAATATTAAAAAGGCAATTTATCGAGGAGAATTTTTACAGTTTAAGAAAAGATTTTTGCGCTCTTTTAAGAAATAAAAATTAACTTTCTTAAAAATATTTATTATAATTAAATCAAAAGTAATAAATTAAAAGGAGTCAAAATAGCTATTATTTATGGTGTAGATACTAATAAACCGTTTACTGCTTTCGATGTGCGTGACACAAAAACTTCCTGATTAAAATTTACAATGAAAATTTTTTTAAAAATCTTCTTAATTATCTTGTTGATCACTTCTCCCGTTTATGCTTGCATACCTTGTCGTAAAACATTGAATTTTTACGAAACAGCCCAAAAGGCTGATTTAATTATTATTGGCCAAAAGATAGACGAGGATTTTATTAATACGTTTTATAATAAGAAGCCAGAATGGACTAAGGTTAAAATTTTAGAAATCATTAAGGGCGATACTTCCGCAAACGAAATTCGGGTGAAAAGTTGGTATGGTATGTGCGCTTATGGTATTGTCCTTCTCGATAAGAATCCTTACGTGATCTTTTTACAGAAAGGAAAAGACATGTATTATCCAGTTAATACTGGTTGTGCCATTAAATATTTTAAAGTGGAAGGAGAAAATGTTTATTTTCAAGAAGAAAGTTTAACCAATAAGATTCAAAAAATTTCCATCGATGAATTGGTAAGGAAAATCGGTCCTTCGGCTACTCGAAAAAAAATCACCGAGGATAAACAAGAAAAATTTTCCCCTTCTTTAAAATTCTTTATTATAATTTTGGGCACTGTAATCTTTGCCCTAGTTATTTTTATAATTGGCGTCGTAAAATTTCGGCACTCGAAGGATAAAAAATAATATTGAAAAAACTTTATTTTTTGCGATAATTTAACCAGAAAGGGCTTTGGTTCTTTGAAAGGAGGTGAGAAGGATGAAAGAAGTAAACTGGGAGGCCTTGGTAGAAAATGTATTGCAAGGAGGGAAAATAGAAAACGGTTTTTCGGAAAAGGAAAAGGAAGCCATCGTGAGTTATATCTTTAATGTGGTAAAATTTAGGTATGATTTTTTAAGAAATTATCCTGCAAAAATTCCCCAAAGAGAAAAGAAAATACTTTTAGAAAAGCTGAGGCTTCCTCCTGAGGCAATAATTAAAATCACTCGCGCTGTCGCATTCCGCACAAAAGATATCGCCCAAGTAGAGAGAATTTTGGATTTAATGGAAGGAGAAAAGGATGTCAAGACCAAGGCCTAAAAAACAAAAAATCGCGCCGAGTAGGTGTCTCTTAATAATTAGAGAACCGAAAGGTGTGGTTTTTGTTTGGAAGCAATATTATAAATTCTAAACAAATTTCTAATTAAAAATCTTTTTCCAAAGTTGATCAGATATAATCTTAAACAAAAGGACAAAAATTACGCATACGCGTAAAAATTGTCCATTTGGATTTGGCTTTTTCGAAATGGAAAATAAGTTCTTTGTGCAACGGAGCTCTTTATTCTTTATAGACTTCTACATTTATTTGACGCGGAGGCAATAATTTTATAAACTTATAACCAGAAGACGAGAAATCGTTATTTCTTTGTTATTAATTAATTTCAATGGAAAAAATCTTTTCTGAAGAGTTACGTTCAAGGTTTATTGATTTTTTTGTAAAAAGAGGGCATAAAGTTATTCCTTGTGCTTCTTTGGTGCCTGAGCATGATCCCAGTATTCTTTTTACTACCGCTGGAATGCATCCCTTGGTCCCTTTTCTTTTAGGCGAACCTCATCCAGCGGGTAAACGCTTGATCAATATTCAAAAATGTTTACGCACTGACGATATTGAGGAAATAGGAGATAGCACTCATAATACCTTTTTTGAAATGATGGGTTATTGGTCGCTGGGTGATTATTTTAAGAAAGAATCGATTAGATATACCTTTGATTTTTTTACTCAAGATTTGGGCTTACCTTCTGAAAGAATTTCAGTGACGGTTTTTGCGGGCGATCAAAAGATTCCTCGCGATAAAGAATCAGCAGAAATTTGGCAAAAAGAAATTGGATTACCCTTAGAAAAAATTTATTTCTTGCCGGCAAAAGATAATTTTTGGATTGCTGGCGAAACCGGGCCTTGTGGTCCGTGCACGGAGGTTTTTTACGAAAGGGATATACCACCTTGTGGATCAGCTTGTCAACCAGGTTGTGCTTGTGGAAAGTATATCGAAATTGGCAACAATGTGTTTATGGAATACAATAAAAAGAAGGATGGTCACTATCAGCCTCTTAAACAAAAAAATGTAGATGTCGGGCTAGGTTTAGAAAGGATTTTAATGGTTTTACAGGAGACTGAAAGCGTTTTTGACACAGATCTGTTTTCTTCTATGAAAGGAATCCTGGAGAAATTAGTGCAAGATAAGGATGATATAAAAGCGCAAAGAATTATTCTTGATCATTTAAGAGCAGCCACTTTTGTTTTGGCCGATGGAGTAGTTCCTTCTAATCTGGATCGTGGTTACGTTGTGCGTCGTTTGATTAGAAGAGCTATTCGTTATGGAAAAATGATTGGAGCGGAGCAAAATTTATGTGTGCGAATAGCCGAAGGTGTGATTGAGCGCTATCAAAAGGTTTATCCCGAATTGGTTAAAAATCGAAATTTCATTATTACTGAATTGGAAAAAGAAGAGAAGAGATTTATTCAAACATTACAGAGGGGAATTAAAGAGTTCAATAAGCAAATTAAAAAATACCAAAATTTAATTCCTGGTAATGTGGTATTCCATCTTTACGATACTTACGGTTT
>Ga0315298_1005387_pt1 | contig 18229 bp, 17 predicted proteins | sample WHS_1_MG_FD_203077 | JGI IMG/M metagenome (GOLD analysis project Ga0315298, IMG submission 203077) | Extremophilic microbial mat communities from Washburn Hot Springs, YNP, Wyoming, USA - WHS_1_MG | ecosystem: Environmental > Aquatic > Thermal springs > Hot (42-90C) | place: USA: Wyoming...
CAAGCATCGCAGTTGATGCTTCTTCAATTCCGCTTACATCTCCTGCAACATAGATATTTTTCTTTGTAGTTTCAAATTCATTACTTCTCAACGGAACATACCCACCTAAAGATGGGACATATTTTAGTTCACATCCTGCCTGGGCAATTAGTTGATACGAAGGCTGAAGCCCAACTGATAGGAGTACAGCGTCAACATCCATTTCAAACTCTTCAATTTCCTCAAAATTCTCGTTTAATTTTGCAAGAACAACTTTCTCGACCTTCCCGTTACCGATTGCTTTTTTAATGGTTGTCTGCGTATAAATTGGCACACCAAAACGCCTTACTTTTGCAGCGTGCACAAAATATCCACCAATTTTGTCTGTCGCTTCAATTATTGCCTTAACATGCATACCCGCTTGCAATAGTTGATACGAAACAATAAGCCCAACATTACCAGCCCCTACAACAAGGATATTATCCCCAATTTTAATGCCGTAGACATTCATAAGGGTTTGCGCAGCCCCCGCCCCCATAACATTTGGAAGGTCGTTTCCTTCGAACGGAACCATTTTTTCAGAAGCCCCTGTTGCAAAGATCGTAAATTTTGGATAGATCTTTAAAAGTTTATTGTCTGAAAATGCAAGCAACAGGTTTTCATCCGGATAGTATGCAAAAACTGTAGTATTAGTAAGATATTGCGTGTTGAATGTTTGCAACTCATCAATGAGTTCTTCGGCAATCTTTATTCCACGAGTTCCAGCATATTCTTTTTTAGAGCCGAAAAACTTATGCGTTTGTTTTATAAGTTGACCACCTAAATTTGGGTTTTGATCCAGAAGTAATACTGAAACATCCCTTTTTCGAAGAGTTATAGATGCCTCTAATCCTGCAGGACCTGCACCAACAATCAGAACCGTCGGATATAGAGTCTCCGCATTTTTAAACTGATAAGAATCCTTTGGCAATTCACCAAATCCTTTTTGCCTTTTTACAACCATCCCTTCCTGCGCAACAAGGATACAGGTTCTCACATTTGGAATACCGTTAACTTCCATAAGACAGGAGGAACACTTCCCTATTGCACAGAACATGCCTCTTGGGCGGTGTAATTTGGGGCTTTCTGAAAATACATCAATCCCATTTCGGTAAAGCGCCATCGCAACTGGCTCGTTTTCGTAAGCCTCGATAGTTTTACCTTCAAAAGAAAATTTTACACTGCCTGCCCTCCTGAACTGGAGAATAGGATGATTTTCGATCTCCATCACCCACCACCTTTCAATTCATGCCAACTTATTATAAAGTGTTTTTAATAAACTCCAAGCCTTCTTAAGTTGTCTTCGCCCATTCCAAAGTAATGCCCGATCTCATGAAGGACAACTTTTCTAATCTTCTCCTCTATCGCTATTCCTTCGAGGTTTGCAAAGTAGATTATGGGGTTCATAAAAATATAAATCCTATCAGGCAATACCCAGTTATAATTTACGCCTCTTTTGTTCAGGGGAACACCAACATAAAGTCCCAAAAGAACCTGTCCTTTAAAACCATGACTTTCAACGAAATTTTCAGTTGGAGCTTCTAAAACGATAAACTCTAAATTTTTAATCTGCTCTTTGAGTTCTTGCGGCAAACTTTCTAAAGTTTTATCAATTACTTCTCTAAATAAATCTAAATTTTCATTCACTTTTACATTATAATAGATTGTGCCTGCAATAAAAACTATTAATCATTACACGCTTAGTTTAAATGAAGTTAAAGATTTAAAGATCCCAAAAAATTTTGTCCATAAGATTTTTACATCCTTTAGTGATTTAGATACCACTATTCTCAATAAAATAACAAATACATTTGGAAACGATAAAGTCACCGAAATAAAATTCAGATTTGTAGCAAGACACAAGATGGTTGTAACATTTATTGATAATGAGTTTGCTTCCTATTGCTTCATAGGAGACGCTCCATTTAAATTCAGTTTTTTTGAATTAAAAGAGAAAGAACTTTACTTTTATGACTGTTTCACCTTTGAAAATTTTAGGGGACGCAACGCTCTCTACTCCGAAGTAAAATATGCTATTGATATATATAAAGAAAGGGGATACACATATGCACATGTTGAAATTGAGGACACCAACTTACCTTCAAAAAAGGCTTTTGAAAAAGTTGGCTTTCAAAAGAAGAGGACATTCTACCACTTTACACTTTTAGGCATTGGTATCACTTTTTCCTCTGGGAAATGTTCTTTTTTAAAGGTAAAAACTGGGTTATCCCGGTAAAAAAGGATAAAACCAATTTATTTATTACCCTGCGGCTTTTGTGGAACAGTCTTTTCTGGTGCCTTATATGGAAGCGGCACATACTGGACAGAAGGCCTCATCGAGGGACTCTGCGGGTAGAGATCCATCAACTCGTATATCTCCCTTGGCATAACGGATGAGACATTCAAACCAATCTCTTTTGCTTCTTCAAATGTAATCGGATAGTCATGCGTCCACCTTCCCTCTGTAAGAATGGTTGATATCTTCTCGGCATCCCCTTCCTCTCTTCCGTTTGCAATAAGGAGATTCTTAACAAATTCCTTCACCTGCACAATTGCCTTCCTTGAAATATCAGCAAGAATCAAAGTTTCATCATCAATTTTATCTTTGTTCTTCTCTTCCAGTACCTTAAGAATGGATTGGGCAGGATAATTTCCAATCTGAGGATCAACTGGTCCAAGAACTGCATTTTCATCCATTACTATCTCATCTGCAGCAAGTGCAAGCATAGTCCCACCGCTCATTGCATAGTGTGGAATAAAAACGGTTACTTTTCCTTCGTGCCTCACAAGCGCCTGGGAAATCTGCTCCGTTGCAAGCACAAGACCACCTGGCGTATGAAGAATAATATCTATAGGCATATCAGAAGGTGTAAGTCTGATCGCACGGAGTACCGCTTCCGAATCCTCAATGCTAATATATCTACTGATAGGGATACCGAGTAAACTCATCGTCTCCTGCCTGTGAATAAGAAGAATTACCCTTGACTTTCTCTTTTTTTCAAACATTCTGATGAGATTGAACCTTTGAACTTCGAGATGTCTTTGCTGGATTATAGGAGAAAGAAGAGAAAAAATAATAAAGACCCAAAACAACAAATTTACAATCGTCCCAACATTATCCATATTTACCTCCTCACTTTTATTAAACCCACACATTATTATAAAACAATTTCATTCTTTTAAAAATAGTTCACCTCTTGACATACGAAAGAATTTTCGTATAATTGGAGTGTGGAGAGGATAATTGCCCATATTGATATGGACGCATTCTTTGCTTCTGTAGAGCAAGTAAGAAGACCCTGGCTTAAAGGGAAGCCAATAGGGGTAACAAATCATTTAGGCGAAAGAGGTGTTATTGCAACAGCATCTTATGAAGCAAGAGCATGTGGAATAAAATCCGGAATGCCTGTAAAAACTGCCTTAAAAATCCTTCCATCCCTCATACTCATAAAAGGAGACATAACGCTTTATGAGCAAATTTCAGACAAAATCTATGGAATTCTTATCCAATATGCACCAGTTGTTGAAAGATTTTCAATAGACGAAGCATTTCTTGACCTCACATACAAAGTAAAATCCTTTGAAGAGGGAGAAAAAATCGCACTAAAAATAAAGGAGGAAATAAAAAATACACTGGGGCTTCCGTCTACCATAGGAATAAGTTTTAATAAACTCCTTGCAAAAATTGCTTCAAAGGAGGGAAAACCAGATGGTCTACTTCTCGTAACAAAAGAAAATTTCCAATCTTTCCTTAAAGATCTTCCTCTCTCAAGAATACCCGGCATTGGAAAGAAAATCGAAACAAGGATCAAAGAAATATACGGGGCAGAAAAAATAGGAGAATTACAGAAAATTGGATTGAATGAACTAATAAAAACATTCCACTCATACGGTGCCTTCATATACAATGCTATCCACGGCATAGATAACTCCGAAGTTACAGGAGAAGGCGAAGTAAAAGAAAAGTCTATAGGCAATTCCACAACACTCAAGTCCGATACAGACAGTATAGAGGTTATAAAAGGAGTTATAAGAATGCTTTCTTCAAATATATGTTTTAGACTGAGAAGGAAAAATCTCCTTGCAGAAAGAATCACTATTACTATAAGATATGAAGACTTTTCTACTTTCTCACATAGCAAAAACATAGAAGGAACAGATTCAGAGGAAGAAATATTTAAAGGGAGTCTATCTCTTTTTAACGAGATATACAATGGAGAAAAGGTAAGGCTTCTTGGTATCACATTAAGTAAGTTGAGAGATAGAGCAATAACACTTTTTAAAGAGATGAAAGACAAAGATGAAACCCTTTCAAAAGCAGTTGATACTGCAAAAGAAAAATTTGGTATTGATACACTTTGCTACGCCAACAGTATAAACCTCCGTATAAAACTCCAGGAAAGAAAAATAAGCGGAAGATAATCATCTGTAAAAGCCAATTACAGTCCCAATAAAAACAGACTCTATCCCGTTAACAGTCTCTAACAATAACTCTCCGTTTTCTCCTGTAGATGTGACAATGCCACTCACTACTCTACCTTTGCTCTCTATCTGAACAGGTTTTTTCAAAAAAGCAAGATAACTATTATACTCTTCAACAAAACTTTTAAACCCACCCTCTACAAACTCTTTCAAAAGATGCTCCTCTTCGTCTAATATTTCAAGAAAGAGTAACTCAATATCCACTGAAGAAAAATCAAAAATTCTTGTAGAATTTTCACCATATGGGCCTAAATCATTCTTTACATTTATACCAATGCCTGCATAAGTATAATCACTTCTATTAACGAGAATACCCCCTAACTTCCTCCTCCCCACAACTATGTCATTAGGCCATTTTACCTGAACATCTTCCACATATTTCCTCAAAACTCTTACAACAGGAATAGAAAGAAAGGTAGAAAAACCAAGGATATTCTCCAATTGAACCACTTCTGTAAAATAGAGCCCACCCATAGGAGAATACCAAAACCTTCCATATTGACCCCTCCCTTTGCTTTGCCGATACGCCCTTAAAACAAACGGAGGCTCTACAAACTTTGCAATTTCTTTTGCAAGTTCCATTGTCGATTCAGTTTCATAAACTGTTATCAATTTTTTAAAGTATCTCATATAATTATTATATGGAAGAAGCAAAACTAAAGGTTGCAGTAATTATTGCAAGTGATACAAGAAGTGCAGGAATAAACAAAGACGAAACAATTCCTCTATTAAGGAAATTCATTGAAGATGAGGGGTGGGAATTGGTGGATGCCTCCATTATTCCAGATGAAAGAGCACTTTTAAGAGATAAAATGGTTTATTATGCAGATGTTTTGAAAGTTGATTTAATTTTAACAAGTGGAGGCACGGGTCCTTCAAAAAGGGATGTAACACCTGAAGCAACGAAAGATGTAATCCAAAAGGAAATGCCTGGATTTTCAGAGGCAATACGGATGGAGAATTTTAAAAGTGTAAAAACAGCAATTCTTTCAAGGGGGACTTCCGGAATAAGGAACGATACACTTATAATAAATTTACCAGGCAATCCCAGGGGTGCAATTGAATCACTTGATGTAATAAAAGAAGTAATACCGCATTGTATAGAAATTTTGCAAGGCAAAGGAGGACACAGTGGAAAACATATTAAATGAACTTTCGAGAGTAGAAGGTGTTATGGGTGTTGCTATTGTGAGCACAGACGGGCTTATAGTAAGTTCGGTACTTCCGCAGGACCTTGATCCGGATGCAGTTTCCGGTATGTGCGCCACAAGTTTTAGAAACAGCGTAACTACTGCAAAGGTATTAAATGCAGGGAAAGTAAAATATGTCCTTATAGAAACGGATACAAACTTTATCATTTTTTCTTCTGTCGGAAATGGGTTCCTGGCAGTTGTGTCAAGCAGAAAAATCAATTTAGGACTTTTAAGAATTAAAGTTGATAAGGCAGTTCAAGAAATAAAAGGAAAAATGCTCGAAGAGTAGGATACATTAAAAACGGATAAAGATGTAGTTACCAAATCAATTTATACCATTCATACTCATGCGCATCTTTTAATACCGTTCTCGACAGAATGCTCACTTGCTGTATAATACAGTATGAAATCAAAAGAAGTTTTGAACTCACTTAATAGAAGGAGAGCATAGTATCCATCAAACATCTCATCCAATTGGTAAGACAAAATTATTTGAATAAGAGTCAGTAACAAAAAACCCTTTTTCATAATTTATTCACAATCTATCTGTAAAATTTAATTGTCTGGGATATAATTTATTTGACGGAGGTGAAAATATGGAAGAGTTTGAACATCGTGAAAAAAGAAGTTGGGTTGTTTATCTTGTAGTAGGCATTATTATTGGAAGCGTTATTGGCGGAATTTTTGGGACATTTATTGTCTTTAAGAATCCAACACTCTTCCCGTGGGTTATCAATCAATCAGTTACTACTCAAACAAGTTCAAATCAAGCAACTGTCCAGGTTCCAACAAATCTCGTAGATATACAAAGCCAGGTTGAAGAAATTGCTGATAAAATTTCTCCTTCAGTTGTAAGAATTGTCTCAACAACACAGGTCATTTCTCCATTCTTTTTTGAGGTTATTCCTCAACAGGGATTGGGCTCTGGTGTCATTATAAGAAGTGACGGTCTTATTTTAACCAACAACCATGTAATAGCAGATGCAACAAAGATTGAAGTAACACTTCCAAACCAAAAGACATACAAAGGAGAAGTCTTAGGCACAGACCCAAGATCAGACCTTGCACTCGTAAAAATTAATGCAACGGATCTACCAACAGCAACCCTTGGAGACTCTTCAAAAGCCAAAGTAGGTGAATTTGTAGTAGCCATTGGAAATCCATATGGATTAGACCATACAGTTACACTGGGCGTAATCTCTGCAGTTGAAAGGAATATAGACACGGGCGAGAGCACAATGTATGGAGTAATCCAAACAGATGCAGCAATTAACCCAGGGAATAGTGGTGGTCCCCTTGTAAATTTAAAAGGCGAGGTAATTGGAATTAACACAATGATCTATCAAAATGCTCAGGGATTGGGGTTTGCAGTATCCTCAAATACGGCAAAAAAGGTGATAGACAGTATCTTAAAAACCGGGACAGTGAAATGGGCTTACCTGGGAGTACAGGTTACCACAATGACACAAAATATTGCAGATCAATATGGCATTCCGTATACAGAGGGCGCATTTGTAGCAGATGCAGTTGTAGGAAGCCCAGCATATATGGCCGGCATAAGGAAGTACGATATCATAACTGCAGTGAACGACAAGGTAATTAAAACATCAGATGATCTTGTTTCAACAATAGGAAATTACTCCCCCAATGACAGGGTTAAAATTACCGTTTCACGAAAAGGGAAAACAATGGATTTTGAAGTTGTGCTTGGCTCAAAATAATCCACTATCATAGATTAATTCAGGGGCAGGATATACTCTTGCCCCTGCTAAATGTTCCAAATAATTACTGGCCCTAATTACCTCATACACAGTTTGAGGGTGTGTTGCTGTCCTTATACTTATTGCATAGAATCTCTTACCACTTTCAAATTTTTCAACTGGACCAAGTACTCTTGACTCAGGTAATTGTTTTTTGATAAGTTCTACATCAATAGTTTCTTTAAAATAAAGTTCAACAAGGTTTTGATATGGAGGATAACCAAGTATTCTTCTATAATTCAGTTCTTCTTTTAAAAAACCTGATTCTGAATCATTCTTAAAGAAGGAGAATATAGGATTATCTGCAGAATAAGTTTGTAAAAATACATCCTCAGGATAAACTTCAAAGGCGGCCTGTCTGAAGAATTTCATTGCCTCTATTGATGTATTTACATTGCTCCCGTTTAAAAATGTATCGGCACTTACAAAGGCAATAAACCCAACCCCTTTCAGGATAAGATGAGAGAAGAGAAATTCTGTCCCAAGAAATATCGTCTTACTGTATAAAGATGCATCCACTATATGTCCAGTTGACCCCCGTTCAAGTATTTCAATCCTCGTATCCTTAAATATATTTTTTAGATCCCTTGACAATTTTTGAATACCATAACCAAGATATGAGATACTCACACTCCCGCATCGTGGACACACAGAAATTGGAGGCTCCGTATAACCACATACAGGACAGAAAAGCACACCGTTCTCTTTATCATAATGAAGAGGCGTCCCGCATACCTTACAGCGATGCACATAGCCACACTCCCTGCAAATAATAAAAGTAGAATACGGTTTCCTGTTCAAAACAAGAGCAACATTCATGCCCAGTTCAAGCGCCTTCCTTATTTTGCTTTCAAGATAGCGGGAAACAGGAGAAAGATGCTTGGATTTATATTCTTTTCTCATATCAATAATACGCTTATTCTGATTTCTCAAATTCTTTAACTCTTTTAGTAGAAATTGCTTTTTCAGAGAAAAGTAAAGGAGTGTATCATCAAGCGAATATGTAGAAAACAAAAGAGACACATGCTCAAGTTCACTTCGCTTATAAGCAACGATACGCGTATCAAAATTAAGATACTCATTCGGCATATGGTATTTTGAGGAAGCATCTTCTATAATGATATACTCAAGATTAACAATATCAACAAAAAGAGAAAAGGGAGTTGAAATGTAAATCTTTTTATTTTTTCTTATATCCCTTCTTATACTCCCCTTATCTCCACCATAAGAAATAGACACCTCATAAGGGAATGCCTCTTCGTAAAAGGTCCTTATCTTCTCTATAAGGGCATGCTCGTTTACAACTATAAGGACCTTCCCATTTTCAGCGAGATGTGTTTTAAGATGCTCAATGAGAAATTTTGTCCGCTCTTCTAAGCTTCCTCCATCTATTACCATCTTCTCTACAAAAGTCTTTGTTTTCTCTTTTTCTTTCTCATAGAAGACTTCGAGGATACCTCTTTCAATGAGTTCTAAAACAAGAAAACTTCCTTTTTTTACACCATAAATTACATCATCAAAATGGATGATACCGTTTTTCTTCACTCGCAAAAGGATCTCTTTAACCGATTTACTAATACGCCGGGAATGCAAAAACTCATCAAAAAGTGCCTCGTCTTTTATCTTCACCATCACATCCATAGAAGTTGGTGCAATTTCCTGGATTTCAATATAACCGAGACCTTCCAATTCTCTTAAAAACCCTTTAATCTTTGCGTCCTCTAACTTCGACTTTCTCTTTAAAAGCGACAAAGTGGTAGATGACTTCTCAAGAAGAGTTCCTAATAAAATTTCCTTTTTAGACGAACGCACATTTCCTAAAAGATTCGTTAGACCATCTTTATCTAAAACATTTATCTTTTCCTCAATCCTGTGCGGAACAAATGTTCCATAGATCCTGTTTATAAACGAGTGAAGTGGAATGAGGAAGGTCTTCCCTGTAAATTCAAATAGAGTTGCAATACTCTGGGAAAAAAGCCTCTTTTCTAAAATTGCTTTTACTCTCTTTACCCTGCTTTTATCAATTCCTTTTAGCTCTTTATTTAACCTTATAACATAAGCAACTTTCAGTCTGTCTTTTGGACCAAAGGGGACTAAAACCCTATCACCAACCTCTACATTTAAGTTTGAAGGAATCTCATAATAAAGCAATTCGTAAGGTATAAAACTGCCCTCTATGACAACTCCTGCAAAGCAACTCATTAAATTTTTAGTCTTGCCTTTAATTCGGGAACAAGGTCTGTTTTCTCCCAGGTAAATTCAGGGTCTTCCCTCCCAAAATGCCCGTATACTGCTGTCTTTTGGTATATTGGCCTTCTTAAATCAAGGAACCTTATAATCCCCAGTGGTGAAAGGTCTACAAGCGCTTGAAGCACTTTTTCAATTTCTGTATCAGGGACAATACCGGTGCCAAAGGTATCTACCATAAATGAAACTGGCTCTCTCTCCCCGATTACATATGCAACCTGGATAAGACATTCCCTTGCAATGCCTGCCTTTACAATATTTTTTGCAAGATACCTCATCATATATGTAGCAGACCTATCAACCTTTGTTGGATCCTTCCCCGAAAATGCACCACCACCGTGAGGAGCAAGTCCTCCATAGGTGTCAACCTCAACCTTTCTTCCTGTCATCCCTGTATCCGACTGTGGACCACCGATGACAAACTTTCCTGTTGGATTTATGTGATACTTTGTGCTGGGTGTAAGAAGATGCCCGGGAATAACTTGCTTTGCAATATGTTCAATTATAAGATGCCTTGCTTCCTCACTCATTTCATCAGTCCTTGGGTCTAAAAGTTCTTCTGTGTGTTGTGTGGAAATTACAACATCCGTTACTTCAACTGCAACTCCATCTTCATATTTTAGTGTAACCTGTGCCTTCCCATCGGGACCCAAGAACGGAGCAAGATTTTTAGGTTCGCCTGATTTTCGAACATATGCAAGTCTTTGCGTAAGCCCATGTGCCAACATAATCGGAAGGGGCATAAGTTGGGGAGTTTCATCGACTGCGTAACCATACATAATGCCCTGATCTCCTGCCCCGCCTTTATCTACCCCTCTTGCAATATCTGGCGATTGTCTTCCTACAGCATTAAGGACAGCACAGGTTCTGTAATCAAATCCAAGCCTGGGAGATGTATAACCCACCTCTTTCACCGTCTCCCGTGTAATTTCTGCAATATCTACCCAGGCATCGGTTGTAATCTCTCCACCAACAATAATGAGTCCATGCGTAACATAGGTTTCGCAAGCAACTCTTCCATCCTCATCCAATTTTATTATCTCATCTAAGACCTTATCAGAAATCTGATCTGCAAGTTTGTCTGGATGCCCTTCTGCAACTGATTCAGTTGTTACAAATCGTTTTTTTTCATTTCTTACCATACCTCACCTCCTTAAATCAGGTTATTTTTGAAAACACAAAATATGCAATGCTTTCTTTATCTCCTTCATATGCTTCAATGTTATGAGATTTATCAATGAGAATAATTTTCCCGGCAGGACTTCCAATATTCGCTATGTCATTCGCTATTATGAAATCGAGATTTTTCTCTTCAAGTTTTCTCTTTGCATGCTCAATCAGGCCAGTGGTTTCCAGGGCAAAGCCTATAAAAATTCTATTGCCCTTATATATGGAAACCTCTTTCAGGATATCAGGAGTAGTCACAAGTTCAAGTGAAAGCGTATCAAGTTTCGGTAATTTCTCCCTCACGGGAACTTTTGGCCTATAATCGGATGGAGCAGCAGCCATAACAAGGATATCACAATTCTCCAGTTCATCTTTTATGTTCTTCAGCATCTCTTCAGTAGTAGTGACCTCTATGAACTTATGAACCCTGGGTGGCTTATCTTTTACTGCTCCACACACAAGAATAACCTCTGCGCCTAACCTTCTTGCAACTCGTGCAAAGGCAAATCCCATTCTCCCAGAAGATGCATTTGAAATAAATCTTACAGGGTCAATAAACTCTCTTGTTGCACCTGCGGTTACAAGCACTCTTTTCCCTAAAAGCTTCTTCTCACTTAAAGAAACGAGCACTTCTTCCACAATGTCCTCTACATCTTTTAATCTACCGATACCGGTTGCAAGATCTGCAAGGGCCCCTACCTCAGGTTCGATAATCTTATAACCAATTGACTTTAGAATCTCAATATTTCTCTTCGTTACAGGATGTAGATACATATTTTCGTTCATAGAAGGCGCAACAATTACTTCTCCCTTATACGCAAGCAGAGTAGTAAGAAGAAGAGTATCAGAAATGCCCGAAGAAACCTTTGCAATGAAATCTGCCGTTGCAGGTGCAACAAGTATCACATCAGCCCACCTTGAGAGAGACAAATGGATAGAAGAACCCGAAACGATAGAAAACTGCTCACTATCAGTGAAAACCTCTTTAGCACCTAAAGAAAGAAAAGAGAAAGGAGTTACAAACCTTTCTCCACCCTTTGTAATAACAACTCTTACTTCGATCCCCCGTTTTATAAGTAATCTGAGAATTTCAAGAGATTTATAAGCTGCAACTCCGCCTGTTACGCCAAGTAAAACCTTATTTCTCAATTTCCTCTTCCCTGTTCAATAAGTATGCTTGCACTTTACGAATAAAATCTCCTGCATAAAAGGGATTATACACTGTTGGATTAAGTTTATATAAACGCTGCCCTTCCTCAATAAGAAATTGAATAAGTTTGTACTTGTTGTCCACCTTCTTTAGAAGTTCAATATACAACTCAGAATCTTCCATTTTCTCACCTCTCAAATCTAAAATAATTACTCCAAACTATATTTTACCAAAAAATTTCTTTTACGGAAGATAGTCAAGCGGATTTACCGCTTCAGCATGACCTGTTAAAGGATCAATCTTATATATAGAGAAATGCAGGTGTGGCCCTGTGGACCAACCCGTGTTATCAGAATAAGCAATAACCTGTCCCTGTTCTACTTCCTCTCCCTCCTTTACTAAAAAACTTTTAAGATGGGCATAAAGGGTAGAGAAATTTTGACCATGGGAAATAATCACAACATTTCCATACCCCGTAAGCCACTTTGCCGCAGTAACAGTCCCAGAAGCAGCGGCTTTTACAGGTGTCCCTGTGGGAACCCCAATATCAATTCCATCATGCATTCTCCACACATGCAAGATTGGATGAAAACGCATCCCGAAAGGCGAGGTAATCGGTCCTTTAACTGGCCAGATGAATGTTCCAGCATAAATGCCCTTCTTTCTTTGCTCCTCAATAATTCTTTGAATAAGCGCTTCCTCTTTTTTTATTTCTTCTTCTAATTCACTTTGCTTATAAAGAAGATAAGTTTTTTTCTCCTTTAAGGTTGCAAGAAGCCTATTTTTCATATCGAGTTCTTCTTTTAGAATATTTTCCTGTTGTCTCTTTTCTCCAAGAATCGCTTCTTGCTTACCTTTTGAGTTGCTCAATTCCAATTTATACTGCTCAAGTTGCCTTAAGTCATTCTGCGCATCCTTCATTAACTTCTCCGTATACGAAGAGATATAACTTATATAAGTAAGTCTCTTGTAGACCACTTCAGGTGCGCTTCCCTCGTAAAACAACTCAACTGGCGACACATACGATAATTGATAAGAAAGATTTATCGCATCGTTTAGTTCGGCTTCTCTCAGGTGGATGATATTTTCTTTAGCCTTTATTTCTTCCTCTTTTTTACCTATTTCAACTGTGAGTTCTTCGATTTTTCCCTGCGTAATTTTTATCTGTGTTTCAAGAGACGAAATTTCACTCGTCATATTATTTATCAAAATGCTAATCTCCTTTTGCGCTTGTTCTACATTTTTAATATTCTTTTTTATTTCCTGGAGTTGAGCCTTATATTGCGCAAGTTTCTTCTCTTCCTCTTCAAGATCTGAATAAACAGGAGAAATATGCACAAAAAGAAAAACAATAATAAGCATCAAACTTAAAATTCTGAACTTAAAACCCCTCGTATGCAACTTACTTAACATCTCTAAACCTTAAAATAGATAAAATACTTCCAATGAAGGATGTAAAAATCGAAAGAAGAAGTATACCAAAAAGTACAGGATAAATATTTGTAGTATTTACAACAGTTGCATAAGGTATTATCCCCTGAACAATACCCGTACTAAGCACATTTACCTTATTAAGTACATAGGAAGAAAAAAGCCAGGAAATAAAATTTAAAAACATTGCATTAATAATGTAAGGAAGAAAAGTAAATGTTGAATCAGCCCCAACAAGTCTCAGGACTCTGATATCGTTATTCCGAAAATCAAGAAGTAGAGTTGTTGAATTTTGAATGGTAAAAACAAACTCTCCAAGCACTGCAAGCAAAACTGAAATGAAAATAATATAGATTGTTTTTATCAAATCGTCTATTTTCCGTGCAATATCCTCTGAAAATACAACAACATCAACGGTTTGAAATCCCTTAATGACATCGGCAATCCGTCCTCCCAAACCGATATTGCTCAATTCAACTGTTAGAGAATATGGTATTGGATTTCTATCAAGACTGTTTATAAGCCCATTATATTGAGGAAACACTTTCAAAAATTCATCCTTCCCCTCTTCAGGTGTCGTTAATTTTACCTCCTTCACTCCATCAATCGCCTTTATTGCAGAAACCGTCCTCTCCACATCCTTGTCTAAAAGATTCTGTTTAAAAAACACCACTATGTGCACCTTTTCTCTAAGCGAAAGAGAACTTTGGAACAATTTAGAACCAACTACATAGGTCGAGCCAAGTGCAACCATGCCTACAAAAAGAGAAATAACTGTAATAACTGCAACCTTTTTTGTCTCTTTAAGTATAAGATAGGTTTGCCTCAAAATATAGAATACTCTAAACATAATCCTTCCCTATAATCCTTCCGTTCTTCAATTTTAAAAGACTTTTTGGTTTATTTCCAAACTCGATAAGATGGTGAGTAGACATAATGATTGTGGTTCCCCTTTCATTTAATGCTTCAACAAAGTTCAAAACCGCTTTTGCTGTTTCTCCATCAAGATTTCCTGTAGGCTCATCCAGAAGAAGTGTTTCCGGCTCCACAATAAGAGCCCTTGCAATTGATACTCTTTGCTTTTCACCATAGGAAAGTTCTTTCACCAATTTGTACATCTTGTCTTTTAACCTCATGTGAGAAACAAGGCTCTCCACTTTATCATGGATCTCCCTGAAACTTGCACCTTTAAACTGAAGTGGAAGCGAAATATTATCCAAAACCGTTCTATCCTCTATAAGAGTAAGGTCCTGAAATGCAAAACCAATTCTCCTTCTTATGTGAACCTTGGAATACTTTCTTAAACTCTTATTATCGTAAAACACTTCCCCGTAAGTAGGTTCTTCATCTCCTCTTATTATTTTAAGAAGGGTGGTCTTTCCCGCACCAGATTCCCCCATAAGAATCACAAAATCTCCTCTTTCGATTTTCACATTAATTTTATCTAAGGCAACAGTCCCATTTGGATACACTTTCGAAACATTCTCTAATTCAATCATATCCTCTCCTTGGCTGATTTAAAACCAAGCCCTATAATATGAGACGCATTACCAATTATTATAAAACAGTCAGGGTCGTTTTCAAGAACAACTCTTTTTATTTTCATTACTTCTGTATGCAAGACTGCAACCATAAGCATCGTTTTCCCCTCCCCTGTAAAACCTCCTCTTACTTCTACTTCTGTAACGCCTCTCTCAATTTCATCAAAGATGACTTTTTTTATTCTATCAGGATGCTCTGTAATGATAAATGCAACTCTATACGACATAAAACCTTCCTGTGCAAGATCAACTGCATAATTTGAAACAAGTTCTGCAATAATAGAATAAAGAGGCACATTAATATCCTTAAATACAATACCAGACATAATTATAATAACTACATCAATAAGCATAAGAGATTGTCCAAAGGGGAGACCGGTTATATCGTATATAATTTGAGCAAGAAGGTCACTGCCACCAGTTGAGGCATAAAACCTGAAGACTATACCAATGCCAGCACCCATAAGAAAGCCACCATACAATGCTGCAAGCATAGGCTCCCCCTGGAATTGAGGAAGAAACGGAGCAAGGATATCTATAAAAATTGAGGAAAGCATGGTGCCTAAAATTGTGCCAAAGAAAAATCTCATGCCAATTCTCTTTAAACCAACAATAAGAAGAGGGATGTTCATAATTATAGTGAATAAACCGACTTTTAATTGAGGAACAAAGTGATTCAAGATAATTGCAATACCGATAAAACCACCAGGTGCGATATGGTTTGGCTGAATAAAAATGTCTATAGAAACTGCATATATAATTGAACCAACCAGGACACCTACAAGATCTTTTAATAAATCCCTGATTTTATTTTTTTGTTCTAAGGTAAGACCAAATAAACTCATCCAGTTCACCCTGGAGCACCTCATCCACATTACCTACTTCAAGGCCAGTTCTATGGTCTTTCACCAATTTATAGGGTTGAAGCACATAAGAACGAATTTCGTTTCCCCACTCTATCAATCTGAACTCTCCTTTCAAGCCTTTAAGCATTTCTTCCTTTTTTCTTTTTTCCAAAAGTAACAACCTTGCTTTCAAAATCTTCATTGCCATCGCCTTATTCTGTGATTGGGAGCGTTCGTCCTGGCAGGTCGCAGTTATCCCTGTTGGTATATGAGTAATCCTTACAGCAGTTTCCACTTTCTGGACATTTTGACCACCGTGTCCGCTTGCTCTAAATATTTCGATCTTAAGTTCACGCTCGTCGATTTCCACATCTTCAACATCACCCAAATCAGGGACAACTTCAACAAGTGCAAATGAAGTGTGCCTTCTTTTGTTTGCATCAAAGGGTGAGATACGGACAAGCCTATGAACGCCTGATTCTCCTTTGAGAAGGCCATACGCAAAATCGCCTTTCACATAAACCGTAGCACTTTTAATACCTGCTTCTTCTCCCTCACTCATATCAACTATTTTAGATTCAAACTGCTTTCGTCCAAAAAACCTCAAATACATTTTCAAAAGCATCTCTGTCCAATCCTGCGCATCCACACCGCCTGCACCTGCAGAAAATGAAACAAAGGCATTAAGATCATCGTATGGATCATTCAAGAATCTCTCTATCTCAAACTCTTTTGCAAGATTATTCGCATTTTTCAAAAACTCTCCAAGTTCGTTATCAAGGTGTGCTTCCACTTCTTCGTAAAGTTCGAGCATGGTTTCGAGGTCATTTTTTACATTTTCGAGTTCTTTGAATTTTGAAACCTCTTTTTTTGTCATTGATAGAAGTTTTAGAATCTCCTTTGACTGTGGATCTTTCCAAAAATCGGGATTAACAGTCTTTGATTCAATATCTTTTATTTTTTGCTCCCGTTCTTTTAGCCACTCAGGGTCAAGAAGAGAATTTATTTTCTCAATTGTTTCTAATGCTTCTCTCTTTGTTTCGTCTGTTATCATCTTTTCTTTTTCTTGTGTTCTTCTTTTTTATTTTCCTTTGGTTCTTCCTTTGAAAGTTCTACTCTATAGAGCATAAAAACGGTATCATATTTGATTCTATCAAGCATTGCATCAAAAAGGGACCTACTCTCTATCTGGTATTCAAGAAGAGGATCCTGTTGTCCGTAGGCACGCAAACCGATACCCTCTTTTAATTCATCCATCGCATAAAGGTGGTCTTTCCAATTTGAGTCAATATTCCTTAAAAGAAGGTACTTTTCTACATTTCTCATTATTTCTGGTGTAAAACGCATTTCTTTTTCTTCGTATAGTTTCAGGGCGAGATCTTCTACACTTTCAATCAACGCTTCTCTCTTTATAGTATTGGCATTTTCAAGTTTGATGTTTCTTCCCAAAAGGTTGCTTAGCGCTTTTTCAAGTTCTGACCTTCTATCATCATCAAGTTCATCCTCAACAAAGTGAGCGGAAATGGTAACACGTATAACTTCTTTTATCATATCTATTATCTCGTCTCTTATGGAAGGCTCTCTCATTATTTTTTCTCTTTCCTTATAAATAACCTCCCTCTGCTTTTCGAGGACATTATCATAATCAAGGAGATTTTTTCTAATGCTAAAGTTATACGCTTCAACCTTTTTCTGTGCATTTTCTATCACACGGGAAAGAAGTGGGTGCTCTATAGGCTCATCGTCATCAATATTTAAAGTGTTAAGCATCATCTTAACCTGATCTCCACCAAAAAGCCTCATCAATTCATCCTCAAGAGACAAATAGAACTGAGACTCTCCTGGATCTCCCTGCCTTCCTGAACGCCCTCTCAATTGATTGTCGATTCTTCTTGCCTCATGTCGCTCGGTTCCAAGTATAAAAAGACCACCTAATTCGGCAATACCTTCTCCAAGTTTTATATCGACGCCTCTTCCTGCCATATTCGTTGCAATTGTAACAGCCTTGTATTGCCCTGCATCCTTAATAATTTCGGCTTCTCTTTCATGGTATTTTGCGTTAAGCACATTGTGTGGAATGCCAATTCTTTTTAGCATTTTCGATAATCTTTCAGATTTTTCAATCGAGCGGGTCCCCACAAGGACAGGCTGTCCCTTTTTGTAAAGTTCCTCGATTTTTTTGACAATCGCCCTGAATTTCGCATCTTCTGTTTTAAAAACAACATCTGGATGGTCAATTCTTATAACGGGTTTGTTTGTTGGGATAACATAAACATCAAGGTTATAGATTTCCTTGAATTCTCTTGCTTCGGTTAGAGCAGTACCTGTCATACCTGCAAGTTTTTTGTACATCCTGAAATAATTCTGGAAAGTTATTGTTGCAAGTGTCTGGTTT
>Ga0315298_1005391_pt1 | contig 18213 bp, 19 predicted proteins | sample WHS_1_MG_FD_203077 | JGI IMG/M metagenome (GOLD analysis project Ga0315298, IMG submission 203077) | Extremophilic microbial mat communities from Washburn Hot Springs, YNP, Wyoming, USA - WHS_1_MG | ecosystem: Environmental > Aquatic > Thermal springs > Hot (42-90C) | place: USA: Wyoming...
GTTCATGTCGGAGAATTTGCAGCTTCCCGAATTTTGTTTTTGCGCCTGTTCCTGCATCCCCTGCCCGCATCAAGATTTACATTAAATCGAGACAATCCTAGTACATATACTAGCGACAAGGTTACTCTGCATTCAGACACCATTTCATGAAAAATAATTTAATGTTTTCGGAAACGACGGGGCATGCCCGGCTGATGCCGCAAAGACTCAGATTCTGTCGTAAACCGCGAAATCGAACGCCATCCCGCTCTCCGAAGCACGCTTCTCGCGCGAAATTTCGCGCCATTTCCCGGCATCGAATTCGGGGAAATGGGCATCTCCTTCGAATTCGCTCTGGATTTCGGTGAGATAGATCCGGTTCGCAAGCTCGATGGCTTGCCGGTAAAGATCGCCTCCGCCGATGAAGAATATCTCTTCGCTATCTCCGCACAGGGCAATCGCCTCCGGAATCGAAGAGGCGGCCTTCACGCCCGGAAAATCGAAATCCCTGTTCCGCGAGATGACGATAGAAGTTCTTCCAGGCAAGGGCTTCCCTATCGATTCGAAGGTTCTTCTTCCCATCAGGATGGGATGCCCCATGGTCAGTTGCCTGAAATGCTTCAGGTCTTCTGGCAAATGCCAGGGCAGCGCATTGTTGCATCCTATGACGCGGTTTTTTGCCATTGCGGCGATGATGGAGATTCGCATAGCGCTCAAGGTGGATTAGAATAGGTCATTTTAAACTTCCTGACATATTTGTTGTCATTAAGTTTCGAACTTGACGATAGCACGGAGAATTTGATGTCTTTCATGAAAATGCTGGGTTGCCTTGCCCTACCGCTGGCCGTGATCGGATGCACTCCGGGAAAGCAGGCCGCACCCAATCAGGCCCCGCAAGGCGTGCAAAGCGCGCCTGCGCCGCTGGTGACCTTGCCCGATTTCTCTTCGCTCGTCGCCAAGGAAGGCCCGGCAGTCGTCAACATCAGCTCCACCAAGATCGTGCACGACTCCGACGCCGACCCCTCTTCGCAGGACTCCCAGGACAACGACCCTTTCTACGATTTCTTCCACCGCTTCATGCCGAATCAGCCCCAGGCGCCGCATGACTACGCCTCGAAATCGCTGGGCTCCGGATTCATCATCAGCCACGACGGCTACATCCTGACGAACGCCCATGTGATCGACGACAGCGACGAAGTCACCGTAAAGCTCACCGACAAGCGCGAATTCAGGGCAAAGGTGATCGGCTCGGACAAGCGCGCCGACATCGCCCTGATCAAGATCAGGGCGAAAGACCTGCCCATCGTTCCGATCGGCGACCCTTCGACGTTGAAAGTGGGCGAATGGGTGCTCGCCATAGGCTCCCCCTTCGGCTTCGACAACAGCGTCACTTCCGGAATCGTCAGCGCCAAGGGAAGAAGCTTGCCTGACGAAAATTACGTCCCCTTCATCCAGACCGACGTCCCCATCAATCCCGGAAATTCCGGAGGCCCGCTTTTCAACATGAAAGGCGAAGTGGTCGGCATCAATTCGCAGATCTACAGCCGCACCGGGGGCTACATGGGCCTTTCCTTCGCGATCCCGATTGATGTCGCCATGAATATCAGCAACCAGTTGCGCGAGAACGGCAAAGTCAGCCGCGGCAAGATCGGCGTGGAAATCCAGGAGCTGAATCAGGATCTCGCCAAGTCCTTCGGCATGAAGGACGCGAACGGCGCGCTCGTCGCTTCGGTCGAAAAGGGCGGCCCTGCGGACCGGGCTGGAATCCGCTCCGGGGATGTCATCATCGGATTCGACGGCAAGGCCGTCGGAAGCTCGACCGAGCTGCCTGCGCTGGTCGGCGCGACAAAACCGGGGACGAAGGCATCGGTCAAGATCTGGCGGGACGGCTCCGAACAGGACCTCAGCGTGACGGTGGGGGAACTCTCATCGAGCACTTCCCCCGCCGCCGAACAACCGCAGAGACTTTCCATAGACAGGATCGGCCTCGGGCTGAAGAATCTCGGCGCTGACCAGAAGAGCGCGGCGGGCGTCGACCATGGCATCCTGATCGTCAAGGTGCGCGGCGCGCTCATGCAGTCTCTGCTCGCTGAAGACGACATCATCCTGGCGATGAATCACACCGACATCACCAGCGTCGACCAGTTCAACGACCTGCTTTCCAGGATTCCGAGGGGACAGACGGTTGCGCTCCTGATCAAGCGCGGCAGCAGCTCGATCTACATCCCGATCAAGGTGAACTAGGGCCTAGCCTCGCCCGATCGAGGCGAGGTAGCGCCTGCGGTAGTCGTGCAGCTTCTTCTGCGCAAGGCCCAGCATCGTATCCTGCGGATAATTCCCGGAAGAATCGATCTCTCCCGCATCGAACCCGGCAAGCAAAGCCATGCCCTCCACGGCATGATCTATGGCATGGAGATGGAATTCGCCGCGCTCCACTGCGTCGAGCACGCGCCTGGAAAGCATCAGATGCCGCCTGTTGCGCGACGGGATGACGACCCCTTGCGTGCCATCCAGCCCAGAAGCCTCGCAAAGCCCGAAGAAGCCCTCGATTTTCTCGTTGATGCCGCCCACGGGCATGACTTCCCCGTGCAGGTCGATTGCGCCGGTCACGGCGATCGCCTGCGACAGGGGGCATCCGGAAAGGCTTGAAAGCAGTGCGAGCAATTCTGCCAGGGAAGCGGAATCCCCCTCCACGCCCCCGTATTCCTGCTCGAACACCAGGGATGCGTTCAGGCTGAGGGGCGAAATATGGGAGAAAAGCGATCCCAGATAGGATTCTAGGATGAAAACTCCCTTGTCGTGGTTGGGGCCGGAGAGCTCGACCTCCCGCTCGATATTGAGCACGCCTCCCCTGCCGGAAATGGCATTGGCGGTCACTCTCACCGGAAAGCCGAAGCGGTAGTCGCCGAGATCGATGAAGGTGAGTCCGTTGACCTGCCCGATGCGCCTGCCGCTCAGGTCGATCACCAGCTCCCCCCTGGCCACCGCATCCCTGAGCTCCTCTTCGGGATAATTGTGACGCGCCCTGCGTATCTCGAGCGCCTCTTCGACATCGGCAGCCTCGGCCTGCTTCCCGCCCCGCGCGAGACAAAGGGCTGCGCTTTCGAGCACCAGCATCTCGAGCTGAAAGAATCTTGCGCTCAGCATTTCCCGGTCGCCCATCCTCCGGTGCGCATCCTCCAGAAGGAGCGCTGCGGCGGCGTTCGAGAAATGCGGCAGCCCATGCTCGCAGGCGACGCTGGATATCAGCACGGACGTAGCCCAATGCGTCTTCGAATTTCCCGGTATGCCTTCGGCGAAGTCGACCTTCACCCTGAAATGGCGCATGAAGTCGGGGTCGCTTTCCTCCAGTTCGTAATACTGCTCGCGCGAGCCGATCAGGACGATCCTGACTTTCAGTTCGACCGGCTCGGGCTCGATCGATACCGCAGAAATCGCCGTATAAGCCATCCCCGGCTCCTCGATATGCGCCAGGCCGCTTCTCAGAAAGCGCCTCAGCTTTTCCCACATCCAGGGATCCCTGAGCAGATCGTCGACATGCAGCATCAGAAAGCCGCCATTCGCCCTGAACAGGCTTCCCGCCCGGATGCGGGTGAAGTCGGTGACGAGCACGTCGTTTTCGACCTGGTAATCGATGCTGCCGAAAAGCGTGCGGAACTGGGGATTGTCCTCGACCAGGACGGGCGCGCCCGCCGCATCGGAATTGTCGACCAGAATGTTGAGCTTGCAGCACGAGAGCCATTCTTCGCGCTCTTCCCTGTCTGCAGCTTCGTCGAAAAGAGACAGGTTGTCGAGCAGGTTCGAAACCAGCTTTTCGGCAAACCCGGAAAACCTGCCCGGATCCTTCATCCATTTCTCGGTCCGCCTCAGCTTTTCGACTTCCCTGACGATGACCGGCCTTGCCGTATCGATCCCGAGATCATGCAGCGCCTCGTTCATGACCTTCTCTTCCGGGTGCATCGCCTCCAGAAATGCCTGTATTTCCTTGCGCAGCGACTCCTCGGCAAGGTCGAGTTCCTGCCGCCTGCCAGAGGGCAGCGCAAGGACGGCCTCCTCGAGCATGACCTGGCCCTTTTCGTCGAGCACGGTGAACACGAGACGCCCTTCCTCGCGCTTCAGGGCAAAATGGCGCTGCTCCGCGAATTCGGACAGCTTCCTGTAGGCCGCAGCCTCCTTCTGCTTGTATCTTTTCAGTATCCTGTCGCTGGCAAGCTTGAAGGGCTGGCTCGATAGCGCGCGGGGCACTTCCTTCTGCAGGGCTTCGACGAATTCGCCGAGAACCTGCTTCAGCTCCCTCCCCCTGCCGGCGTCGAGCCAAAGATGGAGGGGCCGCTCCGGCGCATCGAAATTGTGGAAAAAGCACAGGTCGGGCGCAGCCGGCCTTTTTTTGGCCTCGTCCTGGAGCAGCTGCTTCATCAGCGAATAGCGTCCGCTCCCGGCCTCCCCGAGAACGAAAAGGTTGTAGTCGGAATGGGGCAGGGAGAGGCCGAAACGCGCAGCTTTTTCAGCGCGTTCCTGACCAATCCAGGGCAGCGCTTTTCCGGCCAGCTCGGAAGTGTCCGAAAATCCGAGCGATCCGGGATCGATGGAAAGCCTGAGCTCCCCGGGATTCAGCCTATGGATGCCCATGGCTAGTCGGAAAGCTTGAGCGCAGTCGAGGCTAGGCGCCTGCCGAGCGCAAGGCAGAGCTTGCGCTCCTCCACGGAGAGCTCCCTGTCGTTCTGGATGCCAGACACGCGGCTTGCGCCGTAAGGCGTCCCGCCGGAGGCCGTTGCAGCGAGCTCGGGCTCGGAATAGGGCAATCCCAGAATCATCATGCCGTGATGAAGCAGCGGCATCATCATCGAAATCAATGTCGTTTCCTGTCCGCCATGCTGGGTGCCGCTCGCAGTGAACAGCGCTGCCGGCTTGCCCGCCAGCGCGCCCCTGATCCAGAGCGGCGTGGTGCCGTCCCAGAAGTGCTTCATCGGGGCAGCCATGTTGCCGAAATAGGAAGGCGAACCCAGCGCGAGCCCGGCGCACGACTCCAGATCGGAAAGTTCGGCATAGGGCGCCCCCTCATCCGGAATCTCGCTTTCGACCGACTCGCATACCCTGGACACCTCGGGCACGGTTCTGAGCCTCGCCGTCACGTTCGGCACGCTTTCCACTCCTCTCGCGATCAGATGGGCCATTTCCCGCACCGAACGATCGCGACTGTAAAACAGGACGAGAATTTCTTTCATTTTCGACACCCGATATGGATTCATCGCTATTATATAGGAAGCCCGTAACCGCATGCCTTCATGGATATCAAAAAGACCGCCGCCTTCGCGCGATTGTTCGCAGCTCGCTTCAACGAGGAACGCTGCCTTCAGGCGGCGGGCAGCCTCACGTTCACGACGCTGCTGTCCCTGGTGCCGATCGTCACCATCGCCCTGACGCTGGTATCGGCCTTCCCGGTATTCTCGACCATGACGGCCCATGTCAAGGCCTTCGTTTTCTCCAATCTGGTTCCGGAATCTTCGGCCAGAATCCTCACCTTCTACATGGGCCAGTTCACCGAAAATGCCGCCAGGCTGACCACGCTGGGCGTGGTCTTCCTGGTTTTCACCGCCCTCACCCTCATGCTCACCATAGACCATGTCTTCAACACGATCTGGCGCGTCTCCAGAAAGCGCACCCTGATTCACAGGATTCTCATCTACTGGGGAATGCTCACGATCGGCCCGATCCTGATCGGCGGCAGCCTCTCGATCACTTCCTGGCTGCTCGGCCGCTCCGTCCAGTTCTCGCTCGGCATCCTTTTCCTGAAGATCGTCCCGGCCCTGCTCACCATACTGGCCATGAGCCTGCTCTACCTCATCGTCCCGAACACCGCCGTGCCGAAGCACCACGCCTTTCTGGGCGGAGCCCTCGCGGGCATCGCCTTCGAACTGATGAAAATCGGCTTCGGCTGGTACATCACGCACTTCACCACCTACAAGCTCGTCTACGGCGCATTCGCCAGCATCCCGGTCTTTCTGCTCTGGATCTACCTTTCCTGGCTGATCATGCTCTCCGGCGCGCTCTTCACCGCTTCCCTGCCGCTTTACGAACAGGCCTCCTGGAATCTCAAGACCTTCCCCGGGAAACGTTTCCACGACACCCTCAGGATACTGGAAGCGCTCCATTCAGCGCATCAATCCGGCAATGCGCTGGAAGCGGACAGCCTGCACAGCATGCTCAGACTCGATCTGGATGCGGTCGAATCCATTCTCGCCGATCTGTCGCTTCACGGCATCGCGAAAGAATCTTACGGGGGCTGGATTCTCGGCAGGGATGCCGGAAACATACGCCTCTCCGAAATCTACCGCATGACCGTTTTCGATCCCTCCACCCCGCTTCCCTTCATGCCTCACAGCAAGCTTTCCGGCATCATCGAAAACGAGCTGAATCTTTCCCTGAAAGCCGCGCTGGGAAAGCCCTGAGCAGGCCGCGCTCCGCGCTCCCCGGCACCCCGATCGGGCATGCCGCGCCCCGATTTGATGCATTCCAGGCGCACCCTGCACCGCACCCCCCGGATTTTGCGGGCACTATTATTGCTTGTTTCACATTGACTCAACTCCATTGGCAAGCCATGCGCAACAGACTCAGCCTGAATTCCGCAATACCGGTCGATCCTTCCCGGATACTGGATACGCTGGTGAACAATCTCGAAGGCATGGTCTATCGCTGCAGGCAGGATGCCAGCTGGACCATGCTTTTCGTCAGCCAGGGCTGCATCGACCTGACCGGATATGCGCCGGAAGATCTGATCGGGAATGCGCATGTCTGCTACGAAGAAATCACCCACCCCGAAGACCGGCTGCGGGTGCGCCAGGACATCGACCATGCGGTATCGACCGGACAGCGCTTTTCGGTCCACTACCGCATCCTCACGAGCCACGGGCAGGTCAAATGGGTTCACGAACGCGGGATAGGCGTTCTCGACGAACACGGCAAGCCGGTGATCGAGGGATTCGTCGAGGACGAAAGCGCAAACAAGGAAATGCTGCATGCGCTGCAAAACGCCGAGCACTACTACCGCAATCTGGTGGAGAACGTTTCGATAGGCATCTTCCAGACATCCATGGATGGCCATTATCTTGCCGCCAATCCCGCTCTCGCGAGAATCTACGGCTATGCCACGCACGAGGAACTGATCCACGCCCTTTCCGACATCGGACGCCAGCTCTATGTCGATGAAAACCGCCGCAACGAATTCAGGCATCAGATGCAGCTGCACGGGGAAGTGATCAATTTCGAGTCCGAGGTATACCGGCGCGACGGCAGCAAGATCTGGATCTCCGAAAACGCGCATGTGGTGCGCAATGTCAGCGGGGAATTCGTCTGTTACGAAGGCACCGTGCACGACATCACCGAGCACAAGCTCCACCAGACCCTGCTCGAACGGCAGGCCAACTACGACATGCTCACCGGCCTGCTCAACCGCAACCTGCTGCACCAGATGCTGGAACAGAGCATCGCCCATGCCGGACGCCTGGGCTATTTTCTCGCGGTGGTCTTCGTCGATCTCGACAACTTCAAGTTCATCAACGACAGCCTGGGCCATGCCGCAGGAGACAGCCTGCTGGTCGAAGTGGCCTCCAGGCTGCGCAACTGCCTGCGCACGAGCGACGTGGTGGTGAGGCAGGGCGGCGACGAATTCGTGCTGGTACTGAACGACCATTACCGCATCGGCTCCATCGTTTCCCTGCTGAGACGGATTCTGAACGAGATCGGCAGGCCGGTCATGCTCTCCGGGCGGGAATTCCAGGTCGGGGCGAGCCTCGGCACGGCCATATTCCCCCAGGACGGCGGCGATGCAATGAATCTGCTCAAGCATGCGGATGCAGCGATGTACGCCGCCAAGGCCAAGGGCCGCAACAATTTCCAGTTCTATACCAGCGAACTCAACAAGGTGGCTGACGAAAGGCTGTACCTGGAGAACGCCATGCGCATCGCGCTGGAGCAGGATGAATTCGAGGTGTTTTTCCAGCCGAAGGTCGATGCCTTGAAGCGCATCGTCGGCATCGAGGCGCTGGCACGCTGGAACAATTCGGAGTGGGGAAGCATCTCGCCGGAGCGCTTCATTCCCATCGCCGAAGAAACCGGATTGATCGTACCCCTGACCGAGCTCGTCCTGCACAAAGCCTTCACCGCCACTGCGCGATGGAACGCCAGGCTGGAAGCGCCATTGAAAATCGCGGTGAACCTGTCCCCCAAACTGTTCCTGGGGGAAGACCTCGTGCACCGCATCGAGAACCAGAGGCAGCTTTCCGGACTCGATCCCTGCTGCATCGAGCTGGAAATCACGGAGAGCGTTTTGCTGGGCGACGGCGAACGCACCCTGCGCATCCTGCACGAACTCAAGACGCTCGGCATGACCCTCGCCATGGACGATTTCGGCACGGGCTATTCCTCGCTCAGCTACCTGCGCCGCTTCCCGCTCGACATCATCAAGATCGACCGCTCGCTGGTCACCGGCGTGGAGCGCGAAGAGGAAGTCGCCAAGATCGCCCGCGCAGCGATTTCGCTCGGCAATAGCCTGGGCAAGCTGGTCGTGGCGGAAGGCGTGGAAAACCAGGCGCAATTCGACTTCCTGTGCCATCAGGGCTGCCACGAATTCCAGGGATACCTGATCGCGAAACCGCTTTCAGATCATGCGCTCTCGGCATTGCTGCAGAAAGAATTCAGCCGGCAAGATGCCCTTCCCGAAAGTCGCTGAGCGCCTGATAGATCTCTTCCCGGGTATTCATCACGAAGGGGCCGTACTGCACGATGGGCTCATTGAGCGGCCTGCCCGCGACCAGGATCGCCCTGGCGGGGCTCGCTGCCTTCAGGATCGCACCATCTCCTTCGTTGGAGAGTACGGCCAGGCGCTTTTCCGCCAGCCTTTTTCCGCCCAACTCGATCTCTCCCCGATAAACGCAGACGAAGGCGTTGTGGGTGGCGGGGAGGATCGCATGAAATGCGCTTTCCCCCGGGAGATCGATGTCGAGATACAGCGGTTCGGTGTCCTCGCGCGAAACCGCGCCGGAAACGCCGTTGCTCCTTCCCGCGATCACGCGCACGGCAACCCCCTCGGGGGCGACATAGGCAGGGATCTCCCGGCCGGGAATGTCCCGATACCAGGGAGGAATCATCTTCTTGTGCGATGGCAGGTTGAGCCAGAGCTGGAAGCCTTCCATCAGCCCGTCCTGCTGCTCGGGTATTTCGGAGTGGATCACGCCGCGGCCTGCGGTCATCCACTGCACCCCGCCGCTTTCGAGCAGCCCTTCGTGGCCTGCGCTGTCCCTGTGGCGCATGCGCCCGGCGAGCATGTAGGTTATGGTTTCGAAGCCGCGATGCGGATGGTCGGGAAAGCCCGCGATATAGTCGTCGGGGTTGTCGCTGCCGAAACTGTCCAGCATCAGGAAAGGATCGAGCCGCTTCTGCAGCTCCTGACCCATCAGCCGGGTCAGCCTGACTCCCGCGCCGTCGCTGGTTTCGACGCCGCTCACGATGCGCTCGATTTGCCTGGACTGCCCAACCGTTTCGAATGTCTGCTTCATTTCCATTCCTCCCGTGAGGAAACCATGCTACAGATCAATCGGGCCGGGATAAACACCGATTCCGGACACGGACAATCCCGGGTTCCGGGGCAATCAGCGCGCCTGCGCAAAATGCTGGCGGTAGGCCCAGGGGCCTCTCCAGGCGCTCGCCACCTTCTGGGGATAATCGGGCTGCCCCAGGCTGCCGTTGTATCTTCCGAGCGCCCTGAAAAGGTCCCCTCTTTCGACATCGAGGTAATAGCGCAAAATGGTGCAGCCGTAGCGCAGATTGGTTCGCAGCTGGAAAAGGTCCTGATCCCTGGTGCCGATTTCCGAAACCCAGAAGGGCATCACCTGCATGTAGCCTCTCGCACCGACGCTGGATACCGCATACTTGTTGAAATTGCTCTCGACCTGGATCAGGGCGAGCACGAGCTGGGGATCGAGCCCCGCCCGACTCGCCTCGTACTGCACCGTCTTCAGGAAGTCGATGCGGCTTGCGCTGTCCGGCATGCGCTTTTCCAGCCGCTTCGACATCTCGTCAAGCCAGGCGAGGCCTTCCTCCTCCGTGCCGAAGACCATATGCGGGCTCGACATGTCGCTCACCGACTGCTGCAATACCGCTCTCACGCTCGCCGACAGGACTTCGCCCGCCTGGCCTGCGGCGAAGGCATTCGAGGCGAAGGCCGCCAGCAGGAGGATCAGGGCGCGCATAGCCTTTCTTTCATGAATTTCACCGCATCCGCGAGCGGGATGCCGCGCGCTGCCGCATCCCGCCTTCCCTGGTATTCGACCTGTCCTTCCGCGAGTCCGCGCTCTCCCACCACGATCCTGTGGGGGATACCGATGAGTTCCATGTCGGCGAACATCACGCCGGGACGCTCGTCCCGATCGTCGAAAAGCGCGTCGATCCCGGATTCGAGCAGCGCTGCATGCAGCTTCTCTGCCGCTTCCCTGACGACCTCGCTCTTCTTCATGCCGATCGGCACGATCGCGACCTGGAACGGGGCGATCGCCTCCGGAAAGCAGATTCCCCTGTCGTCGTGATTCTGCTCGATGGCTGCGGCCACGATCCTCGAGACGCCTATGCCGTAGCAGCCCATTTCCATGATCCTGGCCTGCCCGGATTCGTCGAGGAAGGACGCTGCAAGCTTCTCCGAATATTTTGTCCTGAGCTGGAAGATGTGTCCGACCTCGATCCCCCTGCAGATTTCGAGGGAACCCTTGCCGTCCGGGCTCGGGTCTCCCCGGACGGCGTTCCTGATGTCCTCGATGCGGTCCGGCTCGGGAAGATCGCGGCCGAAATTGACTCCCCTGAGATGGAATCCGTTTTCGTTCGCCCCGCACACGAAATCCGACATCACGGCGACGGCCCGATCCGCGATCACGGTCATTTTCTGGCGCGGCGCTACCGGGCCGATATAGCCCGGACGGCACCCCATGAAGCGCTCGACTTCTTCCTCCGTGGCGAAGCGCCAGCCTTCGACGATCTTGCCGATCTTGATCTCGTTGAGCTGGTGGTCTCCGCGCAGAAGGAGCAGGCAGGGCATGTCGGATTTGCCCATCACCAGCAGCGATTTCACCACGGCATGGGAAGGCACTTCCAGGAAGGCGCCGACTTCCTCTATCGATTTCGCGCCTGGAGTCGCCACCCTGGTCATTTCGCCGGACGCTTCCGCGCGCGCTCCGGAAGGCAGGGCCTCGGCGAGCTCGACGTTCGCGGCATAGTCGGAATCCGGGCAGAAGGCGATCGCGTCTTCGCCCGAGTCCGCCAGGACGTGGAATTCGTGGGAGCCGGTTCCGCCTATCGACCCCGTATCGGCGGCGACGGCCCTGAATTTGAGCCCGAGCCTTTCGAAAATCCTGCCGTAGGTTGCGTGCATGACCTTGTAGGTCTCGTCCAGGCTCGCAAAATCGGCATGGAAGGAATAGGCGTCCTTCATCACGAATTCCCTGGCGCGCATCACGCCGAAGCGGGGGCGTATCTCGTCCCTGAATTTCGTCTGGATCTGGTAGAAGTTGAGCGGAAGCTGCTTGTAGCTTTTCACTTCGCGCCTGGCGATGTCGGTGATCACCTCCTCGTGGGTCGGCCCGAAGCAGAAGTCGCGCTGATGCCTGTCCTTGAGGCGCAGCAGTTCCGCGCCGTAGAATTCCCAGCGCTCGGATTCCTGCCAGAGCTCGGCGGGCTGCACGGCCGGCATCAGCAGTTCGAGCGCGCCGCTCGCATTCATTTCCTCACGCACCACCGCCTCCACCTTGCGCAGCACCCTGAGCCCCATCGGCATCCAGGAGTACAGGCCGCTTGCAAGCCTTCTGATGAGCCCCGCTCTCAGCATCAGCCTGTGGCTGACCAGTTCCGCTTCCGAAGGCGCTTCCTTGAGGGTGGATATGAAGAATCGCGAGGTTCGCATGACGCCTTTCCATGATTTGAAGAGTAGCCTATTTTATCCGAACCGGGCCGTTTTGAAGAAACTTCTTCATGCCTTTCATTCCGCTACGAAATGTGAAAGAATTGTGATAATTAGGAATTGAACGGGGCCAAGCATGATCGACCGTGACGGATACCGCCCCAATGTCGGCATCATTCTGTGCAATGCGAAGAATGAGGTGTTCTGGGGCAAGCGGATAAGGCAGCATTCATGGCAGTTCCCGCAAGGCGGGATCAAGCACGGGGAGACGCCCGAACAGGCCATGTACCGGGAACTGATGGAAGAAGTCGGTCTCGCCCCGAAGCATGTCAAGATACTGGGAAGAACGCGCGAATGGCTGCGCTACGAGGTGCCTTCGAACTGGGTGAGGCGCGAATGGAGCAGCCATTACAAGGGGCAGAAGCAGATCTGGTTCCTCCTGAGGCTGGTAGGGCGCGATTGCGACGTCTGCCTGCGCTCGTCCGAGCATCCCGAATTCGACGCCTGGCGCTGGAGCCAGTACTGGGTGCCCCTGAATTCGGTGATCGAATTCAAGCGCGAAGTCTACAAGCAGGCGCTGGAGGAGCTGTCCCGCTTCCTGCATTCCCCCCCGAAGCAGGAAGAAGGAAGCCGGATCGCGGGCTAGCCCGCGGCTCCCGGGCTCTTTTCGCCTTTTCCTGCAGCAGTGCCAGGCATGGGTGCCTGGTCTTGAATTATCGCTTTTCTGATATTTCAAGATCAGGCACCCAAGAAGTGTATTGGGTTCCCGGAACTTCCTGGTAGTGCTATCATGCACTAATCATGTAACACATCAGGGGCAATCATGAGCGAAGCGACTTTCACCTTCCGGGTCGACGACGATCTGAAAAAGCAGTTTGCCCAGGCTGCAAAGGGACGGGATCGCACCGGAGCCCAACTGCTGCGCGACTTCATGCGCGATTATGTGAGACAGCAGCAGGAAGTCGAGGCGCATGACCAGTGGTTCAGGCGGGAAGTGCAGCTCGGCATCGATTCAGCCAATGCAGGCGACCTGGTTCCCGCAGAGGAAGTCGAGGCCGAGGCATCGAACTGGCGTGAGGAAACACGGCGGAAGATCGCCAAACCGTGAAGCTGGTCTGGACCAGATTGGCGGAAAAGGACAGGAAGGCGATCCGCGAATACATTGCGCAGGACAATCCGGTTGCCGGCCTGGCTGTCGACGAATTGATTTCGGAAAAGGCCGCCCGCCTGTCCGATCATCCCGCACTGGGCCGCCCCGGCCGGGTTTCGGGCACACGGGAACTGGTGGTGCATCCGAACTACATCCTGATCTATGACACGAACGGCGAAATGGTCCGCATTTTGCGCGTGCTTCATGCCGCCAGACAATGGCCGCCCCAGGCGTCCTAGCGGGCCCGGACGATAGGCAGCTTCCAGCCCGTCGTGCAGGATTCCAGGGACACCATGCAAAATTGCCGAAACTTTGCTTTGGACCTTCTAGCCTTCAGAGCAGAACCAGATTGTCGCGGTGGATGAGTTCGGGCTCGTCGACGTAGCCCAGCACGGACTCGATCTCCCGGCTCGCATGGCGCATGATCCTTCTCGCCTCGGTCGAGCTGTAGTTGCAGAACCCGCGCGCGATCTCGATTCCCGTTTCGTCGACGCAGCGCACCAGCTCGCCGCGCTCGAATTCCCCGGAAACCCCGCAGACTCCGATCGGAAGCAGGCTCTTCCCCTCCTCCTTCAATGCCTTCGCCGCCCCTGCGTCGAGACAGAGCTCCCCCTTCACCTGGAGATGGTCGGCGAGCCATTGCTTTCTCGCAACCAGGGCCATGGTCTTCGCCCTGAGGTGAGTGCCGAGGATTTCCCCCGCGGCAAGACGAAGCAGCACATCCTTCTCGCGCCCCGAGGCGATGACGGTATGCGCGCCGCTTCTTGCCGCGCGCCTGGCGGCCAGTATCTTGGTGAGCATGCCGCCGCGGCCTATGTCCGACCCCGCCCCGCCCGCCATGGCTTCCAGGCCGGGGTCTCCTGCCTCGCCGAAATTGAGCAGCTTCGCATCCGGATGCTTCCTCGGGTCGGCGGTAAAGAGCCCTTCCTGGTCGGTCAGGATGACGAGGGCATCGGCCTCGATCAGGTTGGTGACAAGCGCCCCGAGGGTATCGTTGTCGCCGAACTTGATCTCGTCGGTCACGACCGTGTCGTTCTCGTTGATGATGGGAACCACGCCCAGCTTGAGCAGGGTGCTCAGCGTGGATCTGGCATTGAGGTATCGGGTCCGGTCGGCGAGATCCTCGTGGGTCAGGAGAACCTGGGAAGTGAGTATCCCGTATCTCGAAAAGCAGCTCTCGTAGACCTGGACCAACCCCATCTGCCCGACCGCTGCCGCGGCCTGGAGTTCGTGCACGGCATGCGGACGCTTCTTCCAGCCCAGCCTTTTCATCCCTTCTGCGACGGCGCCGCTCGAAACCAGCACGACCTCGATTCCCCTTTCCCTGATTCCGGCGATCTGGGTGGCCCAGCCGTCGAGCGCATCATTGTCTAGCCCCTGCCCCTGATTGGTGACGAGGCTGCTTCCCACCTTGACGACGATGCGCTTCGCACCTTCGAGAACGGATTTCATGCTTCCTCGTCCCCCTGCACCGGAGCTTCCTTCTTCATGCTCTCGAGGTAATCCATGATCGCATAGGTGAGCGGCCTGCATCCCTCCCCGGTCAGCGCGGAAATCGGGAATACGGGGCCGGTCCAGCCGAATGACTGGATGAATTGCGCGATTCTCTCCTTGCGGTCGGCGTCGTCCAGCCTGTCCACCTTGTTGATGACGAGCCATCTCGGCTTCTCGAAAAGCGCCGCGTCGTATTTCTTCAGTTCCTCGACGATCGCGAGCGCATCCTTCACGGGATCGGCCTCCTCGTCATAGGGGGCGATGTCGACGAGATGGAGCAGCAGGCGGTTGCGCGCGAGATGCCTCAGGAAGCGGTGGCCGAGCCCGGCGCCTTCTGCGGCCCCTTCGATCAGCCCCGGAATGTCGGCGACGACGAAGCTCCTCTGCTCGTCCACCCGGACCACGCCGAGATTGGGAGCGAGCGTGGTGAAGGGATAGTCGGCGACCTTGGGACGGGCTGCGGAGACGGCCCTGATGAAAGTGGATTTTCCCGCATTGGGCATGCCGAGCAGGCCCACGTCGGCCAGCACCTTGAGCTCCAGCTTCAGCTTGAATTCCTGCCCGGGCTTGCCCGGGGTGCACTGGCGCGGCGAGCGGTTGGTGCTCGACTTGAAGTGGAGGTTGCCGAGCCCCCCGTCCCCGCCCTTCGCGAGCAGGGCTTCCTGCCCGTCGTGCGCAAGGTCGGCGAGCACTTCTCCCGTCTCGAAATCGGTGATCACCGTCCCGACCGGCATCCTGAGGCGGATGTCGTCCGCGCTCTTGCCGTAGCAGTCGGAACCCCTGCCGTTCTCGCCGTTCTTCGCGCGGTGCATCCTGGCAAAGCGGTAGTCGACCAGAGTGTTGATGTTGTTGTCCGCCACGGCGAAAACGCTGCCGCCCCTGCCGCCGTCGCCGCCGTCGGGTCCGCCCTTCGGGATGTACTTCTCGCGCCGGAAACTGGCGGAGCCGTTCCCGCCACGCCCGGCGAATACTTCTATGACCGCTTCGTCTATGAATTTCATTTTGGGTTGCGCAAGTTAAAAAGCCCGTCACCGATCAGGGGACGGGCTTTCATTCGGGCGATGCGTTCGCTCAGACGAGCGGGACAATGCTGACAATCTTGCGCCTGTCCGGCCCCTTGATGGCGAAGTTGACATGCCCGTCCACTTTCGCGAACAGGGTATGATCCTTGCCCATTCCGACGTTTTCCCCGGCATGGAGGCGGGTGCCGCGCTGACGCACGATGATGCTTCCTGCCGGAACCACCTCACCGCCGTAACGCTTCACGCCGAGACGTTTGGAATGCGAATCGCGGCCGTTCCTCGAACTTCCGCCAGCTTTCTTGTGTGCCATGTTCTCTCCTTACGAATCAGGCCGAAATGCCGTCGATGCGGATCTCGGTATAATTCTGACGATGTCCCTGGGACTTGCGGTAGTGCTTGCGGCGGCGCATCTTGAAGATGTGCACCTTCTCGCCGCGCCCGTGCCCGATCACCGTCGCCTTGACGCTGGCGCTCGCGAGAACGGGGGTGCCCATGGAAATCTTGTCGCCGTCGGCGACCATCAAAACCTGGTCGAGCACATATTCGCTACCGATGTCTGCAGGTATCTGTTCTATCTTGATTTTTTCGCCGATGGCAACGCGGTACTGCTTGCCTCCGGTTTTTATGACCGCATACATATCCAACTCCTTGATGAATCGAATCGCGGATTATACACTTCGCCGGCCCCGGGGTCAAAGGCGGTTTTCGGGAGAGCGGGCCGGGCTTGACACGGGAAGCAGCGGATCAATACCATAATGTGTTTCGTACAACTTCTAGGCCAAACGTGTCGATCGAGTCAATCAGGAATTTCATAGCGGAAGACATGTTGGCAGTCGACAGGGCGATCCGGTCCCGCCTCGATTCCGAAGTGGCGCTGATCCGCCAGGTCAGCGAATACATCATCGGCAACGGGGGAAAGCGCCTGAGGCCGATCCTCGTGCTGCTCTCTTCCGGCGCCTTCGGCCACAAGGGCCAGGCCCGCTTCGAGCTCGCGGCGACCATAGAATTCATCCACACCGCGACGCTGCTCCATGACGACGTGGTCGACACTTCGGACCAGCGGCGCGGCAAGGCGACCGCCAACGCCCTTTTCGGCAATGCCGCGAGCGTCCTGGTCGGCGATTTCCTCTATTCGCGCGCCTTCCAGATGATGGTGGGGGTGGGCATCATGGAGGTGATGCGGACCGTGGCGGATGCGACCAACGTCATCGCAGAGGGGGAAGTGCTGCAGCTCCTCAACTGCCACAACGCGGACATCGACGAGGCAAGCTACCTCAAGGTGATCCGCTACAAGACGGCCAAGCTTTTCGAAGCCGCATCCAGGGTTGGCGCGATCCTCGGCAATGCGGGTCATGCTGACATCGAGGCGATGTCCGCCTACGGCATGCACCTCGGCACCGCGTTCCAGCTGATCGACGACGTGCTCGACTATTCAGGCGACATGAACGACACGGGCAAGAATCTCGGCGACGACCTCATCGAGGGCAAACCCACCCTGCCGCTCATCCGCATCCTGGAAACGGGAAGCGTCGAACAGAAGAAGCTCGTCAGGCACGCGATCGAGAACGGCGGGATAGAGGAATTCGAGGCGATCCTCGCCGCGATGAAGGAAACCGACGCCCTGGAATACGCCAGGGGCCGCGCCAGGAGCGAAGCCGGACTTGCCTGCCGGGCGATATCCGGCATCCCCGATTCCCAGTTCAAGGAATCCCTGATACAATTGGCCGATTTCGCTGCAACGCGGAATTATTGAGCATGCGGGGTGTAGCTCAGCCTGGTAGAGTACTGCGTTCGGGACGCAGGAGCCGGAGGTTCGAATCCTCTCACCCCGACCACCGACACATCGACAAATCCTCCAGTTGAAACTCGCATCGAGCAGCCCAGGGTGACGGCAATCCCCGTCTCGCGATCGGATTGCGGGAAAGGATCGGGCGAGAAAATGCCGAACGAAATCAACCGTAAATTTCTACGCAGGATTTTGCCTCAGCGATCAGCAGTCTTTCTATCGATTTTCCGTGCTGCAACAGCAAGTTCAGGATGGCGGCCTTGGAGCGGTTGCCGGATTTCAGCCAGATGATTTTCGGCGGGGAGTCGGCAAGCAGGCTCATTTCGTGGAAATCGGAATCGCTGGTCACGATCACAAAGTCGTTCGCCTTGGCGTAGTCCCATATCCTTCTGTCCGCTTGCCTTTCGAGGCCCAAGAATACGACATGGCTGCTGCCCGGATAATCTTCCTGAAGAAAAGGGACAAGCTTTCTGGACAGATTCTCGTCCAGAAGCAGTTTCATGCGCGAGCGATGGAATGCAGGTTATGCTCTCTGTCGGCGGCAAAGGCAAGGCAGGCAGAAATGTCTTCTGGTTCGAGCTCGGGGAAATCCTCCAGGATTTCCGGCTGGCCCATGCCCTCTGCCAGCATTTCCAGAACATCGTAAACGGTGATCCGCAACCCGCGTATGCACGGCTTGCCGTCGCGCTTTCCCGGCTCGATGGTGATCCTGTCCTGGTAGTTCATGGGGCGCCTCGCATCGGATGTAATGCCGAGTATAGGAAATAATCCACTCCAACTCAACAAGGTGCCGCTGCTCGCTTTCCCCGTCGCTCCCGTCTCATGGTAGGATTGCGGGAAA
>Ga0315298_1005392_pt1 | contig 18211 bp, 10 predicted proteins | sample WHS_1_MG_FD_203077 | JGI IMG/M metagenome (GOLD analysis project Ga0315298, IMG submission 203077) | Extremophilic microbial mat communities from Washburn Hot Springs, YNP, Wyoming, USA - WHS_1_MG | ecosystem: Environmental > Aquatic > Thermal springs > Hot (42-90C) | place: USA: Wyoming...
CTCAAAAACGTTCTCGCAGTGGAACTCCACCAACTCCACCCTCTCGGTCCATTTCGGTCCATTTCGGTCCATTTCGGTCCATTTCAATGGTTGGCGCCGGGGGGGAGGGGTGTATAATTGCCTCTTACCGGGGCCTCAAATGGAAGTTTCGGTTAATTTCTTATGCGGGAGGAAGTAATGACCAGACACTTGAATGTGTACCTGCTGGCCGTCGCTGTTCTGGCAGCAGGGATTTTCGTCCCACGCGCGAACGGACAGGCCGTCAGCGCGAGCGTCCTTGGCACCGTCACGGACGCGACCGGCGGGGTTGTGCCGCGAGCAAGTGTGACTGTGACGGAGGTCAACACAGGCGTTTCCCGAAGTGCTTCCACCTCGGGCGCCGGCACCTACTCCATCCCTTACCTCTCACCCGGCAAATACAAGGTCGAGATTAGCGCCCCTGGATTCAAGAAGTTTCTGCGCGAGAACGTTGAGGTCACAGTAGCATCATCGATCCGCGTAGACGCCACCCTTGAAGTGGGCGCTGTGGGAGAGACTGTAGAAGTTAAAGCGGAATCACCCCTCCTCCAGACCGACCGCGCTGAAGTGGCTCAAACATTCAACACGCAGACTGTGCGCGAACTGCCTTTCGCCGAACGCACGCCACAGGCCATCGTCGGCCTTGTTGCGGGCGTCACTCCTCCTTCCACCGCAACTACTGATATGGAAGGCCCGCAAGGCACCACGTCGTTCCAGGCCAATGGCCAGAGTTCGACGGGCAACAACACCCAGGTGGATGGTGTAGACAGTAACGACCCGATTGTCAATAAAACCATCTACATTCCGCCTGCGGAATCGGTGCAAGAGGTTTACGTCACAACCAGCAACTATAATGCCGAGTTCGGCCGCGCGGGCGGCGCTGTCATGAACATCATCACCCGTGGCGGCACCAACCAACTGCACGGTAGCTTGTTCGAGTTCCACCGCAGCACCAATCTCGCTGCGAGAAACTTCTTCAACACATTGGATCGCCCTAAGCCCACGTTTATCCGGAACGAGTTTGGTGCGAGCGTGGGAGGCCCCATCAAGAAGGACAAGACCTTCTTTTTCGGTTCGTATCAGGGGCGCTACCTACGCCAAGCCAGCACGACGACTTCTTCAATCCCGACTTCCACGTGGCGCAATGGCGATTTCAGCGCGACGCCTCAAGTGAACTTGTTCGATCCGGCTACCGGAAACCCGGACGGAACCGGGCGGCTGCCATTTCCGAGCAATATTATTCCCGCCGACCGTTTCCATCCAGTCGCCAGCGGACTACTGCCGATGATTCCGCCCGCAAACGCTCCGGGCTTGACTAACAACCTGATCGTGAACGTACCGTTCATGTACGACGGCAATGCATACGATGGCCGCGTTGATCACAACTTCTCGGAAAGCACCAAGGTTTTTTTCAAGTTCAACACTTCGCGTTTCAAGTTGACGAACAAAGCCGCGCTGGGAGATGTCATTGGTGAAGGCACCACGTCCACTCCCTACACTCTCACCGGTGTCGTAAACCTGACCCACGGCTTCAGCCCGACTCTGCTCAGTGAGTTGCGCCTCGGCTATAACCGGTACTACGCTAAGGTGAACGGGCTGAACATCGACCGCCCCCTGTCAAAGGAACTCGGGATCCAGAACCCAAACCCGGATCCCATTTCGAGTACCGGACTCGCCCGGATCCAGATCAGCGGCATGCCCAGCATGGGCGCGCCTGTCTATTATCCGTTGGTAAACGTTGACAACATTTTCAACGTGGTTAACAGTTGGAACAAGGTTATCTCCCGGCACACGATCAAATGGGGCGTGGACGTGCGCCGGCTCCGACTGGATCGTTTTCAGCCACAAGGTCTCAACCTGGGACCGCGTGGACTGTTCCAGTTTCAGCCCGGCACGACAGCCCTGCGCGGCGGACCCGCCCTGGGGCCGTACGGGTCTTTCGCAAACTCGTTCGCATCGTTCCTGCTGGGAACCCCCGATCAAACCAGCCGGACTTACATGACGGTGACGCCCACAAACCGGACTACCCACTTCTTCTCGTTCGTGCATGACACCTTCCAGGTGACGCCGCGCCTGACGCTCGACTTGGGTCTTCGTCACGAGTTGTATACGACGGTCAAGCCGCGGTACGCGGGCGGAGCCTCGAACTACGACCCGCTCACCAACACTCTTCTCATCGCAGGCATCGGAGATGTTGGTCTGAGCACTGGTGTGGATGTTCAGTTGAACAACTTCCAGCCGCGTTTCGGCATTTCGTACCGCCTCAACAACAAGACTGTCGTCCGCACCGGGTATGGTATCAGCAGTTTCACCAGCACTTGGGGCTTCACCGGGGGCACCCTTTCAACACAGTTCCCGGTCATTTACAACGTTCAGCAGGGCGTTACCGGCGACTACCGCGTCGACGGCTCACTCAGTACGCTCCCCGTGGTCCCTTTAGTGCCAATTCCGAGCAACGGAAAGATTAGCCCCGCTCCCGACCAGGCATTCTTCACGATTCCCAAACACAACCCGCTTCCGAAGACCCACTCCTACAGCTTCATGATCGAACGCGACATTGGTGCAGAAATCGTCTGGGATGTCGGGTACGTCGGCAATGTGAGCCGCAATCTTCCCTACGGCTTGGCCCTGAATACAGCCGCGCCGGGAACAGGAGCCACAGGGCGCGCGCTGTACCAGAAGTTCGGCCGAACCGCTAACACCATCGAGCGCGGCCAAGGCATGAGCAGCAATTACAACTCGCTGCAGACCAATCTGCGCAAGCGGTTTGGGCACGGTCTGATGTTCACCGCCGCCTACACCTTTAGTAAGGGCATGGGCTACGGAGGCGATCAGGCAGGTGGTGGCCAGGATGGGTTCATGAACAACCTGGACCTCCACACGCAATACGCGCCGCTCGATTTTGATCGGAAGCATATGTTCGTCGCCAGCCACGTCTACGAACTGCCATTGGGCAAGGGCAAGCGCTTCCTCGACAAGGGTGGTCCGATTAACTACATTCTAGGCAACTGGCAGCTAAACGGCATCCTTCGCCTTGCGACTGGGACTCCGTTTACCGTCACTGCCGATTCCACCCCGTGTAACTGCCCGGGCAACCGGCTCACGGCCGATGCCTTGAAACCAGCCAAGATCCTCGGCGGCGTCGGTCCCGGACAGAAGTGGTTTGACATCACCGCCTTCGGCCAGCCCGGCCCGAACCGCTTTGGCACCGCCGGACGGAACACGGTCCGCGGGCCTGGCAGGAAAACCTACGACATGTCGATCTTCAAGAACTTCCCCATCAAGGAGCGCGCGAAAGTCGAATTCCGAGCGGAGTTTTACAACCTGACCAACACGCCCCAGTTCAACAATCCCTCGGCGAGTCTGAACTCCGGCAACTTCGGTGAGATTTCGTCCGCATACGGCCAGAGGAATATCCAGTTCGGCATGCGGATTCTGTTCTAGGCGCGGAACCGGAACCGCGGGGCCGGGTTTGCCGGCCCCGCGCGTTCTCCGTTCCCGCTCCCCTGCCTACGTATTTATGAGAGCCAGTCGCCGCGATTTCCTCAAAACGCTTGCTGTCACGGGTGCGACCGGCAATTCCGGGGGCATTTCCGACCGCCAGCTCACCGATCAGGCGCCGCAAGAGGAGATCTACCGTCTCCTCGGCTTCGCTACTATGACCGGTGAGGACCCGCTGAAACTCTGGGCGCGGCTCCACGACACCAGGGAGTGGCTAGTCGGTCCGCTCTCCCCGGATGCCTGGGCCGGGCAAGTGTTCATCGCCGACCACGCCGATATCTTCGCGTTCCGCTTTCTAGCTCTGCCCGAAGCATGGATGCAGGGCGTTCGGCCGGGGGAACGCGCTGCACACTGCGCTTCACGCTTTTCTGCTTGGTTCAGAGACTGGCGTGGCTGGTGGAAGACAGTTGGTCCCAAAGCTTTCGACAATTCTTACGCCCGCTTGATTTGGCAAATGCCTGCCGGCGGTCCTGAAGTCGTGTATGAATGGGCGCAGACGGGCCCCAACGAAGTCGTTTGCCGCATCACACCTTCGAGACCCTCCGACATCGTCATCCAAGCCTACGTCCCGTGGGATTCGAGCCCACCGAGGTTCTCGGTTCTGTACTCCGATGGCCCAAAGCAACTCTTCATAAGGGGGCGATCCTGGGTTCCCGGCACACGCGACGGCATGCGCTGGGTACTGGCGTCAACGGTGCCTGCAGCGGAGACCGTTGGGATTGGCACCCCCCGGTGGCATGGTTTCTATCCGGGCATCAAGCAGCTTTACCTTTGCGGCCGTCAGGGGCAAATGTATGAAACGCTCGAACAGGCAACAGCCGCGTGGCTCGCTCCCGGACGGATCGACGAATTGCTCGAACGGAACCGTGCGCAGTATCTCGCCACGCGCCCGATAGGAAACGGATGGCTGGTCGACGTCCCTGCAGCCATAAACGATCAGCTGGAGTGGAGCGAGGTCTACACGCCCGAGCGCCGCCGACCCTACATCACAGTCAGCCGGTCCTGGGCCCGCGAGAACAACTCTGCACCCGATTTTCTTTGGGACAGTTTCTTCAGTGCCCTGCTGGTTTGCCAGGAAGATGAGAGGAAGTCCTTCGACCTGATTCGCGACATCACTTCCTGGCAGAACGACCAAGGCATGTTCGTGCAATATGGACAATGGCGTCCCCGCCCGGACCGCACGAGCTTTCCCGTAGCCTGGGGCCATACGCAATATCCCGTTGGGGGGCTGGCCGTGGCGAAGATTTACATGCGCCGGCCCAATCGCGGCTTTCTCGAAGAGATCTACCCGCGCCTGTTGAAGAATCACCGATGGTGGTTTTCCGATCGGGGTGACGGCCAACCGTGGCGCGATGGTAACCGCAATGGCCTTCTTGAACTCGGATCCAACTACCCTGAAGAGATTTCATACGGCGACCGCCAGCAGGTCGCCTATTACGAGTCCTACGACGACAGCCCGCAGTGGTGGCATGTAGCCCGGTACAACGAGAAGACGGGCACTCTTGAACAGGACACCGTCGAACGCAACTGCCTGTACGCGATGGATTGCTGGATCCTGGCGTGGATGGCTCGTGAACTCGGCCGCGATGAAGAAGCCGCACATCTCGAAGCCGAGCACCGTAGCATGGCTGATACGATTAATCGCCTGCTGTGGGACCCCGTGAGACGCTGTTACTTCAACCGGCGCTGGCAACCTGTCGGTGGTGATTGGTTTTTCCCGCAGATGGCCCCAGACATTTTCATGGCGCTGTTGGCTAAGGTGGCTAGGCCGGAGCAGGCCGAAGCACTGCGCAGAGTCTATCATGATCCGAAGAAGTTCGCCGGCCAGTGGATCCTGCCCACAATCAGCCGCGACGATCCCCTGTACCCTAAGCAAGACTATTGGCGTGGCAAGGTTTGGGCTCCCGTGAACTGGCTCGTCTATCAGGGCCTGAAAATCTACGACTGGGACCACGAGGCCCGGTTGCTGGCCGAGTCGAGTGCCAAGATGTTCCTCAAACCCTGGCGCGAGAATGGGAACTGCCACGAGAACTTCCTTGCGACCACTGGCGAGGGATCCAGTGATCCCCACTATACATGGGGCGCCCTGATGGCCCTGATTGCGGTGGAGGAACTCATCGATGCAAATCCGTGGCACGGATTACGTTTCGGAAACCTCGAACCTGTTCAGGACGGCGCTATCGAGCGTTATCCGGTGGCCGGAGCTCTGTATGATGTGTCAGTGTCCGCTCGCGGCTTGGCGGTGAGTCGCGACCGAAAGCCGCTGTTTACAGCCGACGCACCTGTCGAAATCCGGCACGCGCAATTCGAGGGCGATCGCGTACGCTTCGAATTGCGCTCAGCCCGGCCAGTCAAACTGCGGGTGGGCCGCGGCGAGCCGCAAGTTTTTCAAGCTGGAGTTACGCGCGGCAGCGGCAGATATTAGGCTCGGATCCCTGCTCGGTCGAGGACTGACCGGTCGGAATTCTTCGGGGATAATGAGTTAACTGCAAGCACGGCCGGTCACGATCCGGTGTTCAACAGTTAGGAAGTCAGACGCTGTAATGCAAGCTGAGCTGAACTCGGTTCGGTGCGTGGCGCGATCGAGATCGTTCGAGGACTCCGGCCGTACGAGTACGAGGAATGGGGACTTAGATTGCAAGTTCCGCTGCGCGAGATCGGATTGACGATCCAGTCTCAAGGGAGGAAAGATGAACTCAGAAACAATCCGAAAGCCGTCCGGCACTGCGTTAACGCGCCGCGAAGTCGCCGCAGCGGGGATGGCTGCCATGGTCGTTCCGCGCCGAGTGCTGGGAGGTTCTGGTTACCAGGCGCCGAGCGACACACTGAACATCGCTGGCGTCGGCGTAGGCGGGATGGGGCGGAGATATATCCAGGGGTGCGAGAGCGAGCGGATTGTTGCTCTCTGCGACGTAGACCACAGCTTCGCCGCCCCTGTGTTCAGGAAGTACCCGGGTGCCCGTGTGTATCGGGACTTCCGGCAGATGTTCGATAAAGAGGAGAGCAACATCGATGCCGTAATCGTGGCAACCCCGGACCACATGCACGCATTCGTTGTGCTGAGGGCGTTGCGTTTGGGCAAGCATGTATATTGCGCCAAGCCGCTCACGCACACGATCGAGGAGGCCCGTATCGTCGCATCCGCGGCGCGCGAGGCGAAAGTGGCGACGCAAATGAGTGTGCAGAGCTGCGCCACAGATGGTGCCTGCAACGTCGCGGAAATACTCCTGAGCGGCGCGATCGGGCCGGTGCGCGAAGTGCACATTTGGACAGATCACCCGATCTATCCAGCCGGTCAGATCCGCCCGAAAGACGCACCCCCCGTTCCGCGCGACCTGGACTGGGACCTGTGGATCGGAGCGGCACCCTACCGGCCGTATCACCCGGCGTACCATCCCTGGATCTGGCGTTGCTGGTGGGACTTTGGCTCAGGAACCGTCGGAGATATGGTGTGCCACGCGATGCACGTGTTCCATGGCCCATTGCAACTCGGCGCACCCTCGACGGTGCATGCCAGCCGGACCACAATGCACGGCGGGTACTTTCAGATGCTGCCGGATGGTAAGGAGATCTTGCCGCCGAGGATCCGGACACCAGAGAGCGAAAGCTATTCGTCTGTCATCACGTGGGATTTCCCCGCACGCGGAAGCCTGCCTCCACTCAGGATGCACTGGTATGACGGAGGCATGCAGCCCCACCGTCCGCTTGAACTCGATCTGCGCACGCCGATGCCTACATCGGGAGTCTTGTATATAGGCGAACTGGGCAAACTGTTGACGCAGTTTTCAGGAGGCAGGCCGGTGTTGCTGCCCGAACGGCGTTTCCGTGATTTTCAATCACCGCCGAAGACGCTCCCACGTACAGTCGGCCACTATAAGGAATGGGTGCAGGCATGCAAGACCGGCAAGGCTACGAACTGCAGCTTCGAATTCGGCAGCCGAATGACTGAAATTGCACAACTCGGGACACTGGCCGCCCGTACGGCGAGGCTGCTCCAGTGGGATGCGGAACGGATGCAGATTACGAACGACGCGGAGGCAAACGCGCTGGTCAGCCCACCGTATCGCGCTGGGTGGTCTCTCTGAGAAGACGATCGATGATAGCTACGCGCATGGCGACCCGGGGGACCCGTTGTGCATGGCCGGGGGAGTTCTCGCGGCGGGCGCCCCTCTTCCAACGCGCGGTCCGGCACGGCTGCGACGGGCGTCGCGCCGAGCAGGACCAGGAGTATGGACAGCCGCATCAGCCGCTCATGGCGGCCAGGAATTCGCTGTTGCTGCGAGTCTTGCTCAGCTTATCCAACAGCAACTCCATGGTCTCGACCGGAGAGAGGGGGTTGAGCACCTTGCGCAGGATCCAGACGCGGTTCAACTCGTCTTTAGGGAGCAGCAGCTCCTCTTTGCGGGTGCCGCTCTTGTTGATGTCGATGGCCGGGAAGATGCGCTTGTCCACCAGTTTCCGCTCGAGGTGGATCTCCATGTTGCCGGTGCCCTTGAACTCCTCGAAAATCACGTCGTCCATCCGGCTGCCGGTGTCGATGAGGGCCGTGGCGATGATGGTGAGCGATCCGCCCTCTTCGATGTTGCGGGCCGCGCCGAAGAAGCGCTTGGGGCGCTGTAAGGCGTTGGAGTCGACGCCGCCGGACAGAACCTTCCCGGACGGGGGCACAATCGTGTTGTAGGCGCGCGCCAGGCGGGTGATCGAGTCGAGCAGGATTACCACGTCCTTACGATGCTCGACCAGGCGCTTGGCCTTTTCAATCACCATTTCGGCCACCTGGACGTGCCGCGTGGCGGGTTCATCGAAGGTGGAGCTGATCACCTCGCCGCGCACCGAACGCTGCATGTCGGTGACCTCCTCGGGCCGCTCGTCGATCAGCAGCACAATCAGAATGATCTCCGGGTGATTCGTGGTGATGGAGTTGGCGATCGACTGGAGCAGCATCGTCTTGCCGGTACGGGGAGGAGAGACGATCAGCCCGCGCTGGCCCTTGCCGATCGGGGTGAGCAGATCCATGACCCGCCCGGAGTAGTTTTCCTTGGTGGTTTCCAGCCTGATCCGGGAATTCGGATACAGCGGAGTCAGGTTGTCGAAGAAGATCTTGTTGCGGGCCTCCTCGGGTGGCTCGAAGTTAATCGCGTCCACCTTGATCAGCGCGAAGTACCGCTCACCCTCCTTGGGCGGGCGGATCTGTCCGGAGATGGTGTCGCCGGTCCGCAGGTCGAAACGCCGGATCTGCGAAGGCGAAACGTACACGTCATCGGGACCCGGAAGGTAGTTATACTCCGGAGCGCGCAGGAAGCCGAATCCGTCGGGGAGGCATTCGAGCACCCCTTCGGAGAAGATCAGGCCGCTCTTCTCGGCCTGGGTTTGCAGGATCTTGAAAATCAGCTCCTGCTTGCGCAGGCCCGCTGCGCCGGACACGCCCATCTCCTTGGCCACCTGGTTGAGCCTCTGGATGCTCATATCCTTCAGTTCGACCAGGTCCAGGGTGGGACTGCCGTTTTTCACTCCCGCCGCAGCCGCGGACTTACGGTGGCGGGGCGGACCGCCGGGAACCTGCTCCGGAGGCTTCGCTTCCGGCGCCTTCTCTGCGGCCGGGGGTTTTTCGTTGCGTTCGGGCTTGTCGGCCTTTTCCGCCGCCTTCTCGGCCTTTTCCGCTGGTTTTTCGGCCTTGTCGGCCGGCTTGTCCGGGGGCGCTGTCACGCCTGTGACTTGTCCAGTGACTTCGTTATCGCTTGCCAAATTTCCCTCACTCCCCGGCCTGTTAAGGCCGAGAACGGCAACGGTTCGCCAGCGCGTTGCGCGATGGCGGCCAAGCCGCGTTCTTGTTCTGCCTGGTTCAGTTTGTCCATCTTCGTGGCGACCACCAGGTGTCGCCGGTTGTAAAAATCAAGCCAGCTCTTGAGTTGGAGATCAGACTCCATCCAGCCTCGCCGGATGTCCAGCACCAGCAGCGACAGCGCCAAGGTCCTGCGTTCGAGCAGATAGGCCTCGATGAGCCGCCGCCACTGCTGCGCCTCGGTCTGCGAAACCCGGGCGTAACCATAACCGGGGAGGTCAACAAAATAAAACGCCCCCTGAATCCGGTAGAAGTTCACGGTCCGCGTCCGGCCGGGTTTGCTGCTGGTAAACGCCAAACCCGCCTGCCCTGCCAGCCTGTTGATCAGGCTGGACTTGCCAACGTTGCTTCTTCCCAGAAACGCGATCTCCGGCAGACCGTCGGAGGGAAACCGTTCCGGACTGGCAGAGCTGACTACAAATTCCGATCGTACCGACACATTGGAAATCGTTCTAATGCGTCACATCTTCGCTGGGCTGCGCCAGCATTTCCACACCCGGACCCGGCAGAGGCGCGGCGGTGATTGGGCCGTCCAGCGCAATCTCCAGCACTTCGTCCATGGATTCGACGAAATGCAGTTTCATATCGTTGCGAATGTTCTCCGGGATATCCGGCAGGTCTTTGCGGTTATCGGCCGGGAGGATCGCCTCATAAATACCGTGCCGGTGGGCCGCCAGCAGTTTTTCTTTCAAGCCTCCGATCGGAAGCACCTTCCCCCGAAGGGTAATCTCACCCGTCATGGCGACATCTCTGCGCACCGGCACGCGGGTGAGAGCGCTGCAAATCGTAGTGGCCATCGTGATCCCAGCCGAAGGGCCGTCCTTCGGAATGGCTCCTTCGGGGATATGCAAGTGGATGTCCAGGTGACGATAAAAGTCCCGGGGCAGCCCGAACTGGGTGGCCCGTGAGCGGATGTAGCTCATGGCGGCCTGGGCGGATTCCTGCATGACATCCCCCAGTTTGCCGGTCACCGTCAACTTGCCTTTGCCCTCCATGAGGATCGCTTCGGTAGTGAGGATCTGCCCGCCCACTTCGGTCCAGGCCAATCCAACCGCGGCGCCCACTTCGCTCTTCTTCTCCGTCTGCAAGTCACGGTACTTGATGGGTCCGAGCAACTCGCTGACCTTCTCGGGATTCACAATCATCGGGCCCCCGGAAACCGGAGTCTTACCGGTTTGAGCGATTACCAGCTTCCGGGCCACCTTGCGGCACACGTTACCGATCTCGCGCTCCAGGTTGCGGACGCCGGCTTCCCGGGTGTAACCCTGGATCAACGCGGAGATCCCTTCATCCGGGAACCGCACCTGTTTGGCGGTTACCCCGGTCTCCTTCATCTGCTTGGGCACCAGGAACCGCTTGGCAATCTCCAGTTTCTCCAACTCGGTGTAACCCGACAGGCGGATCACCTCCATCCGATCCTGCAAGGCAGGCGGAATGGTGTGGAGGACATTGGCCGTGGTGATAAAGAAGACCTGACTCAAATCATATTCCACATCGAGGTAATGGTCAACGAACATCCAGTTCTGCTCGGGATCCAGGACTTCGAGCAGAGCCGACGAGGGGTCGCCCCGGAAGTCCATGGACATCTTGTCGATTTCATCGAGCATGAATACCGGATTCTTCGTGCCGGCCTTTTTCATCATCTGGATGATCTGGCCGGGTAAAGCCCCGATGTAAGTGCGCCGGTGACCGCGAATCTCGGCTTCGTCACGCACCCCACCGAGGGACATGCGGACAAACTTGCGCCCCGTCGCCTTGGCTATCGACATCCCAAGAGACGTCTTGCCGACGCCCGGAGGCCCCACGAAGCACAAAATGGAACCCTTGGGATTTTTCACCAGCCGCCGCACGGCGAGAAATTCGAGGATGCGCTCCTTGATCTTCTCCAGACCGTAGTGATCGGACTCGAGCACCTCCTGGGCGTACTTGAGGTCGCGGATCTCCTTGCTGCGCTTCTTCCACGGCACGGCCAGAAGCCAGTCCAGGTAGTTGCGGGAGACGGTGGACTCGGCCGACATGGGAGGCATGGCCTCCAGCCGTTTCAGCTCCTGCATGGCCTTGTCCTGAGCTTCCTTGGTCATGCCGGCCGTCTCGATCTTCTTCTTGAGCTCGTCGAACTCGCTCTTTTCGCCCCGCCCCAGTTCCTTCTGGATGGCCTTGATCTTCTCGTTAAGGTAGTACTCTTTTTGGGCCTTTTCCATCTGGCGCTTGACGCGGCCCTGGATGGTGCGGTCGACGTTGAGCTTCTCGATCTCGATATCCAGCACCTCGGCGATGCGGGTCAGCCGGTCGACGGGGTCGAAGATCTCGAGCAGTTCCTGCTTTTCCTCAATGGTCAGTTGGAGATTGGCGCCCACGGTGTCGGCCAGTTTGCTGGGCTCGTCCACCCGGATGGCGGCGATCATGGTCTCGTAGTTGAGGTTCTGGCTCAGTTTGACGTACTGTTCGAACAGGGTGGTGACCCGCCCGACCAGAGCCTCCAACTGGGGCCCCGGTTCCACCTTGTAGTTGAAGGTGCGGACCAGGGCGCGGAAAAAGCCTTCTTCGTCGCTTACCGAAACCACCTTGGCGCGTTCGACGCCTTCAACCAAGACCTTGATGTTGCCGTCGGGCAGCCTGAGGCTCTGCACGATGTTGACGATGCAGCCTACGCTAAAGATTTCGTTCGGCTTGGGCTCGTCCACCTGGGCATCGTGCTGGGTGGCCAGGAAGATCTTCTTGTCGGAGGCCATGGCCTCTTCCAGGGCCCGCACGCTGGATTCCCTTCCCACCACGAAGGGGGTCATCATGAAAGGAAAGATGACCACGTCGCGGATGGGCATCATCGGCAAACGCTTCGTGTCCGATTTTTCTTTTGAGGTAAGCATGTCGTTTTAGATTCGTGCGGCGATCATGCGGGTTCGCAAAACCCCGCATCTTTCCGGCTTGTCGGGAACTACCCAGCCTTTTCCAGCAACGTGAGACTGATCTTCTGGGACATGACCATCTCCCGGGTCACCTGGAATTCGCGGACCTTCTTGTAGGACGGAAGGTAGTACATCAAATCGAGCATCAGGTCTTCCAGGATCATGCGCAAACCGCGGGCTCCCACCTTACGCTCCATCGCCAGGGTGGCAATCGCATCCAAGGCCTCGTCGGTAAACCTCAGCCGGACGTTTTCGTACTCAAACAACTTCTGGTACTGGCGGACGATCGCGTTTTTGGGTTTGGTCAGGATTTGAATCAGCGCCTGCTTGTCCAGATCTTCCAGTACGGCCACCACCGGCAGCCGGCCGATGAACTCCGGGATAAAGCCGAACTTGATCAGATCCACCGGCTGCACCTGGCTGAGGAGGTCGATGTCCCGCCGGCCGCTGATTCCCATCCGGCCCGCCTCCCGCGCCTTGTCCTCGTCGGACAGGAACCCGACCGTCTTCTTGCCCACCCGGCGCGCAATCACTTTCTCGAGACCAACGAAGGCGCCCCCGCAGATGAACAGGATATTGGTCGTGTCGACGGGCGTGAACTCCTGGTGGGGATGCTTCCGCCCGCCCTGGGGCGGCACGTTGGCCACAGTCCCCTCCAGAATCTTGAGCAGCGCCTGCTGAACGCCCTCGCCGGAGACGTCGCGGGTGATGGACGGGTTCTCGTCCTTGCGACAGATCTTGTCAACTTCGTCGATGTAAATTATGCCCTGCTGGCAGCGCTGCACGTCGCCGTCGGCGGCCTGCAACAGCTTCAGGATGATATTCTCGACATCCTCGCCCACGTAGCCGGCTTCGGTCAGCGTCGTGGCATCCACGATGGCGAAAGGCACATCGAGAATGTGGGCCAGCGTCTGGGCCAGGAGCGTCTTGCCCGTGCCGGTCGGGCCGATCAGCATGATGTTGGACTTCTGAAGCTCCACATCGGAATTGCGCATCCGGTTCATGTGAATGCGCTTGGTGTGGTTGTAGACCGCCACCGCAAGCTTCTTCTTCGTAGCCTCCTGGCCGATGACGTACTGATCCAGGAACTCCTTTACTTCAAGCGGCTTAGGAATCCGGTTGGGGGCTGTGCAGGATTGCTCCGGCTTGTCGTCTTCCAGGATGGAATTGCAGACGGCGATGCACTCGTCGCAGATATAGGCCCTGGGGTATTCACTGGGAGACGAGATCAGTTTCCCGACGACATCCTGGCTCTTGTGGCAAAACGAACACCGCAATGCATCATCCGATCCGGCCCGTTTCACAGTTCGTCTCCCCTTACAGCCAGATAATTGGATCGCACAGTGTTACACCCCATTATGAACCGAAGTCTCCCCATAGGCAATCAGCCCTTCTACCGGAGGGACATACGGCGCCGCCCCGCCGGCTGTGCTCACCCAAGGCCGCCCGGCTCCCCGCAGCGTGATCAGGCTGCGCCGGCGGCGGAGATGCAACCCCGCCGCGCCCCTAAGCTTCCTTGCGCGCGTGTTCAAATAAAAAAGTCAGCGTTTTCTCGGACTGGATATGCGAAGCAATCCGGCCGAGAGTACCGTCCTTCTCCAGACGCAGGCGCAATGCGGCGACCGGTTCCCGCCGCTGGCGCGCCATACGCTCGACCTCTCGTTCCACTTCCTCGCGGGTCGCGTCAATGGATTCCCGGGCGGCGATCCTGCTCAATATGAGCGAAGCCCGGACTTCGCGAACCGCTTTGTCACGTTGGGCAGCCTTGACCTTGTCCCAATCCAATTTTACCGAAGACGGATCCACGCCGTTGGCAGCCAGGGCGCGCAGGTTCTGCTCGACGCGGTTGCGGATCTGGGCATCGACGTAAGCTTCCGGCACGGGAAACTCGTGGGCGTCAACGAGTTGATCCACCAGCTTGTCCTTGGCCTCGCGCTGGGCCTCGATCTGGCGCTCGGCAAAAAGGGCCCTGCGAACCGAGTCGCGCAGTTCGGCCAGATCCTGATAGTCCCCCAGGTCCCGGGCAAACTCGTCGTTCACCTCCGGAAGTTCTTTCCGGCGGATGCCTTTCACCGTGGCCCGGAAACGAATGGTCTTGCCGGCCAGGCGTCGCTGGGCGTAGTCGTCGGGGTAGGTGACATCAAAGGTCTTCTCCTCGCCCGGCGAGAGACCGCGCAGGTTCTCCGAGAATTCGGGCATCGTATCGGAGCCGCCGATCTCGATCATCAGCTCATCCTGCCGGATGGGAGGCCCGGGTACGCCGTCCACGCTCTCCAGCGAGACCACGGCGAAGTCGCCATCCTCCAGGGGACGCGGGTCTACGTTGGCGTAGTCGGCTTTCTGCTGGCGCAGTTCCTCGATTCTCTTATCGATGTCTTCGTCGGTGATTTCCGGGTCTTGGTAAGGGACGGTCAGGCCGCGATATTCCTTCAGTTCAAATTCCGGGGCCACTTCAAACTCGGCTTTGAACCAAAGGGGCTCGCCTTCCTCGAACTTCACATCCACGATGTCGGGGGATCCGACCACCTTGAGGTCCTCGCGCTCCACCTGCTCCCGAAAATAACGCGGAACCAGGTTCTCCAGAACCTTCTGGCGAATGTCGCTCTGGAAATGCCGCCGCACCAGACCGGCGGGGGCCTTTCCGGGGCGGAAGCCGGGGAATCGGGCCTTCTTCTGAAAGGACTCCAGTACGCGGCTGACCTCGGCGTTTACTTCATCGACGGGTACGGAGATTTCGAGCGAATGCCGGCAGCCTTCAAGCAGAGCCAAGCGGGTATCACCTCAGGAGTGTCTTAAACTTCATGATAACACGCCGGGATGGGCTAAACCGCCGCCCTGCGCGAGACGGGCTGCTCGGCCGCCTCGTAGCCGTGAACGACGTGAAACACCGCCTGGTCAAAGCAGCGGGAGATCAGGTGCTCGAGTTCCTCCTCGGCGTACAAATCCACCGAGGTCTTGCCGAAGCCCTGATCCCGGACGAAATCCACAATCGTATCTTTGAGGATTTGCAGGGCGCGGACCACTTCGCACAGCGGAATCCCCTCGTGGCGCCGGGTGCGGCCCAGATTCTCGTAGTAGCTGCCCCAATCTTTGTGGCTCGAGGTGAGCCAGTGGCCCAGATTTCGAACCACGCTGTGAGCTCGATCCAACAGTTCCGAATCGGGAAGAGTCTGCATCTGGGGCAACTCCGCGGCGCTGCGGATCTGCCGCAGGAACCGGGCGCCGACCGGCTGCCAATGGTCTTCGATCATCTGGATCAGTCTGGCGGACAACATAGAGCCCTCCTGCCTCTATTATGGGCGAGTCCAGGGAAAAAGGAAGCCGCTCACTGGCGGCCGGCTTCCGCTTTCTCGGCGGCAAGGGCCCGGACTTGCTTCTCCAACTCGGCCAAACGGCGCGCAAGGTGCTCAATCTGGCGCGCTTCCGGGTCCGGCAGATTGCCGTGTTCGAGGACGCCGCTCTCGGTTCTGCGCCGCACAATACGGCCCGGTATCCCGACCACGGTGGAGTGGTCCGGCACCGGCTTGACCACCACCGAACCGGCCCCGATCTTGACGTCGTCGCCGATGCGAATGTTGCCGAGGACCTTGGCTCCCGTGCCGACCACCACGCGGTTGCCCAAGGTGGGGTGACGTTTCCCCTTCTCATTCCCGGTGCCGCCCAAGGTCACGCCCTGGTAGAGCAGAACGTCGTCACCGATTTCGGTGGTTTCCCCAATGACTACTCCCATGCCGTGGTCAATAAAGAACCGGCGGCCGATTTTGGCGCCCGGATGGATTTCAATGCCGGTCAGGAACCGGCTGACCTGGGAGATCAGGCGCGGCAGCAGGGGCACTTTGCGGACATGGAGCCAATGGGCGAGGCGGTGGAACAGGATCGCGTGGAAACCCGGGTAGCAGAGCAGAATCTCCACCACGTTCCTGGCGGCCGGGTCTTCCCGGAAGATAGTGTCGATCTGCTCTCGAATATTGCGAAACATCGGCCCAGAACAGCTCCCCGCCCTTCCCATTCTACTCCCTTGGTCAGCGCTGTGGCCGGTCGAGCCCCTCCTCGGCCACCCGTTCCAGGGAGTATGTGGCCCTTCGGGGATCCGGACGGGAAACCCGGAACAGGATGTCGCCGGCCTTGCCCGACGCGAGCGTTTCGGCGGGGAGTGGAACATCTTGCTCCACGCGAACCTCCGCGCCACCACCCGCCAGACGCACCTGGCGGCGCCAACCGGCCCCCGCGATCTCGAGCGAGGCTTCCCGGCCCTGGCTGGTTATCCGGAACTCGACCGGACCGGCGCCGGGGAAAGCGCCCGCCTCCGGAAGGGCGTTCGAGCCGGTATCTTTCCAGACAAACTCCAGCCAGCGTCCTCCCGCACGGGCGGAGAAGACCGCGCGGACCTTCTGGTTCTCCAGGACCCACTCGGGCGACTCGTCACCGTCCAGATCAAGGGAATACGCCAGCGCCTCACCGCGCCGGATGGCTGCCACACGGAAAGGTTGATCGACTCGCGCAGCCCCGCCTAACTCGATTCTTGCCAAATAGATACCCGTAGCCGCCCCTGGTCCGAAGACACGCGCAGCCAGGGAGCGCTCGGCGATCGCTCCGACGCTGAGCTCAGTCTGAGCGGGAAGAAACTCAAGCGAATCGCCGGAGACTTTCACCGTGAAAGTCTCAATAGAAGGGGCGTTGTTGCGAATCAGAATGTCCAGGGAACGTCCGGCGCGCGGATCCAATGAAACCAGGGGAGGCTCGATCCTGAGTTCGGTCTGGCCAAAATGCAGCGCAGCCGCCTCGCGGAGCCGCACCGACGCCGGTCCGAAGACCTGCAAGCGGGCGCGCCCCAGGCGCACCCCGTCGGCCTCCAGGGCCAGCTCAACAAATTCACCATGTAACGCCGTGGCGGGCACGCTGACTTCGTAATCGATCTCAGTGGGCGATTTCTGCCGCGGCTGCAACTGGTACCCGGGTGGCGCCAGCAATCGCGACCTCCCGGCCAGCTCAGCCGGGGAGTAGGAAGTGGAGATCAGGTTCTTGCGGCCAATCACCAGGCGCACCGGGTTGACGAAGAAGCCCGTGTGCTCTGGCGGGGCAATGGCCAGCCCAACGCGTACGCGGTGTCCGGCTCCCTGTCCGGCCGGGATAGGCAGACGGGCGGTCATGGTCTTTTCATCCCATTCAAACTCGGCGGGACTGCCGGCGGCCAAGTATGGTCCGACCGGCCGGGTGGAAAGTTCCAGCACCGCTTCGCCTGCCGCAGGCGCGGAGAACTCCAGGGCCAGAATGCCATTTTCGTACTCGATGCCATGCAACTCAGCCGTGGCGTAGACCAGGCGGTCGCGGCGCGGGAATCCGATGCAGTCCCGGCACAGGCCCCCATACGCCAGGGGCACGTCCACCGGGAGCCACAGCGCCTGCCCGGGGCCTGCCTTGACGGGAGGCAGCACGCGCGCGGCCTTGCGCCGCGGATCGTAGACCCGCAGGGGACTGGCGAAAGGCCGGGCGCTCTGGTTCACGAGGCTGACCGCGGACACGCCGTCCGGTCCCGGCACGGTCAGCTCGATAGCGCTGACCTGGGGTGGAAGCGCGCCGTTGGGCAGCCGCACAGTTCCGGCGCGCCGGGGCTGCATCAGAGGAATCAGCGCCGCCCAGTGGCGCAACAAGGAGGCCGACCGGCGGACCGCGCCAGCACCCGGGCGCTCCTCGCCGGAAAGCGAAACCACACCCTTACGGTAGGCCGGATACAGGGAGTCCTCGACATCGGTCCACAACAGCGCTCCATGTCCGCCGGCAAGCGCCTGCCGGCTTCGGGCCAGCGCCGTTGGATCGGTAGCCGAAACAACCACCGGGGCAGGGGGCGGCGGCGCGTCGAACCTGCCAGGAGGCGCCTCGATGAACGCGATCGGGCCCCCGTGCCGCGCCAACTGGGGGGCGAGCTCCGGGTCGAGGTCCGGGG
>Ga0315298_1005393_pt1 | contig 18211 bp, 14 predicted proteins | sample WHS_1_MG_FD_203077 | JGI IMG/M metagenome (GOLD analysis project Ga0315298, IMG submission 203077) | Extremophilic microbial mat communities from Washburn Hot Springs, YNP, Wyoming, USA - WHS_1_MG | ecosystem: Environmental > Aquatic > Thermal springs > Hot (42-90C) | place: USA: Wyoming...
GGGCTTGGTCTCTCTGACGGCGCCTACTGTGTGGGGGTGGCCTCTGAGTTTGCTCGGGACTGGATGGAGAGCCGCTTCCACACCCTGGTGGCCGAGGCTCTAGCACAAGCTGCTGGGGAGCCTATGGAGGTAAAGATAGTGGTCTCGCCTGCACTCTCCCAGGCCATTGCGCAGGCTGAGAGCGAGGTCTCAGGCTCGGCTGCGCATGCCACCCGCGCGCCCTCCCTCATAGCTGAAGGGTGGCCCGTCTCGCCCTCGCAGTTTGACACTGGAGTGCGCGGGCCAGCTGCCTTAAATGGTGCTCATCCCGCCACCGGCCTTATGAAGAAGTACACCTTCGATAACTTCGTCATTGGGCCCTCCAACCGTTTTGCTCACGCAGCTGCACTGGCTACAGCCGAGACACCAGGCACGCAGTACAACCCGCTCTTTATCTATGGGGGGGTGGGCCTAGGCAAGACCCACCTGCTTCAGGCTATCGGCAACTATGTTGTGGAGAACCACCCAGGGCTCAAGGTCCGCTACCTTACCCTGGAAACGTTTACCAATGACTTCATCAACTCGCTACGCGACGACAGCATCGAGGGCTTCAAGAACAGGTACCGCACGGTAGATGTGCTGCTTATTGACGACATCCAGTTCCTCCATAAGAAGGAGCAAACGCAAGAGGAGTTCTTCCACACCTTTAACGCTCTCTTTGACGCACAGAAGCAGATCGTGATCACCTCAGATCGCCATCCAAAGGCGCTTGCCGGTGTGGAAGACCGCCTTGTCTCTCGCTTCGAGTGGGGACTTATCACTGACATCCAGCCACCTGACCTGGAGACCCGCGTAGCTATCCTGAAGAAGAAAGTCCGCGCTGACGGCATCGCCATAGCTGACGACGAGGTGCTCATGCTGATCGCCTCGCGGGTGCCCAACAACATTCGTGAGCTCGAGGGGTGCCTTACCCGCGTGGTCGCTTACTCCTCCTTTACCAAGCACCCGATCGACGTAGAGCTTGCCCGCGAGGTGCTGAAAGACATGCCTGAAGTGTCCTCACACACTATCACTATCGACGAGATTCTTTCTGCCGTCGCTGATGCTACTGGGGTCTCAGTCACCGAGATGACTGGTGACAAGCGCTCACGCCACGTGGTGGAAAGTCGCCATCTTGCCATGTATCTTGCCCGGGAGCTCACCGACGCAAGTCTCCCTAAAATCGGGGAGCGCTTCGGGGGCCGGGACCACACCACCGTCCTTCACGCAGTGGAGAAAATCAGCAACCTCATGCAGCATGACCGCGGACTCTACAATCGGGTGCAGCGCCTCATCACCAAACTGAAGGCCTCATGAGCCTCTCCCGTCCTTCTCTCCCTGGTACCCGCCTCTCCACAGCCACTGTTAATAACACGGGGATTTTCCGGGGAAACTCTGAGCACAACACTACCCTGCCTACCCATTACCTTCTCTATCCCCGCACATCCACAGTACCTTCACACTCCCTCCACCTGCTATCCACAGCCCTGCTTCCCTTAAGAGCCTCGCTGCAAAAGGCGCCTCCCCCCTTTTCACACCTTCCACACCGCTGATGACAACAGCTATAGTTCTTGTCATACAAAACTCTAGAATTAGAATTCTCGTCACCCCGAGTGGAGCCCGAGTGAGAAGGAGCGCCCATGAGACTCATTACGACCAAGCAAGCGCTTGTTGACAGTCTGGGGATTGTAAGCAGAGCAGCTTCCTCCCGGAGCTCGATTCAGGTCCTGGCAGGGGTACTCATTGACGCGGCCAGTGAGGGAACAACTATATCGGCGACTGACATGGAGATTTCTCTCCGGTGTCCTCTGCCTGGACGGGTGGAAGAACCGGGTGCAGCCGTAGTGCCGGCGCGGATTCTCACTGAGATCGCCCGCAGTATCCGTGGGGGAGAGGTGGTGATTGAACAGAGGGCAGGGGAGCCACGCGCTGAGATTCGAGCCGGGGACGCTGTCTTTGATCTTCTGTCCCTTCCTGCTGCGGACTTCCCGCGGTTTCCGCAGTTCACGGGAGAGGGTTTCGCGGTTGATCGTGAGGGCTTCCTAGAGACGATAGAGCGAGTAGCTCCAGCGGCCTCTCGTGATGAGACGCGGCCTGTTCTAACGGGAATTCTTGTGCATGTGGAGAGGCATTTTGTGCGTATGGTGGCAACAGATAGCTATCGACTGAGTGTGAAGGAGACTGCCCTCGAGGCCTCGGTAGCGGAGAGTATGGAGGCCATCATTCCTGCGAGGAGCCTCACGGAGCTTGCTCGTATTGGGGGTGCATCCTCTGACTCTACTATTGCTGTGACGCTGGGGCAGAACCAGGCTCTGTTTGTAGTGGGCGGGACCTCCCTCATCACCCGGGTGATCGATGGGCAGTTCCCTAACTACCGCCAGCTTATCCCAGAGAACTTTGACTACGAGATAGCCGTAGACCGGGATGAACTTCTCGATGCTATTCGCCGCGTGGCCCTCCTTGCCCAAAAAAGTGCTCCTTTGCGCCTGCGCTTTTCCAATAACACTCTCACCATCTCTGCAGAATCTCAGGAGCTTGGCCGGGCGGAGGAGGCCATCCCCGTGCCTTACGCGGGAGAGCAGTTTGAAATCGGTTTCAACCCCGAGTTCCTCGAAGCAGGAGTGGCTGCGGTGAAAGAGTCCCCCGTCTACCTGCGGTTCATCAGCCCTCTCCGGCCTGGGCTCATCAAGGGCGCTGGGGAAGACTTCAAGTACCTGGTGATGCCCATCCGTCTGACCGACTGACATGACATGGGGTTCCGGTGAGACGTATAGCCTATCAGGAGAGGCCGAAGATCTCCCCGTAGTCCACGTAAGTGTGCCTATTACTTTAGGGCAGTTCTTGAAGGTCGCAGGACTCGTCATGACCGGAGGCCAGGCCAAGCACCTCGTGAGCACGGGGCGGGTGAAGGTGAACGGCCAGGTGGAAACCCGCCGCGGCCGCAAGTTACTGCCGGGCGATGTGGTCGAGAGCGAGAACTGGCAGGCAAGAGTAGGGGTTCGTGAGAGTCCGCAGGGTTGAGCGGCTGTGCGCGTAGTTCAAGTGCGCCTTACTAACGTCCGCTGTCACCGAGAGGTAAGAGTCCCGCTAGGCCCTCGGCTCACGGTGCTGGTGGGGGCAAACGGGGCGGGCAAAACCACGGTGCTGGAAGCGCTTGCACTCGTTTTGGCAGGTGAGCCACTCCGTGCTGGATCGCTCCGTGAGCTTGTCACCCAAGGGGAGGAGCATCTCCGTGTGGAGGTAGAGCTAGAGGACTCTGGACACAGGGTCACGGCTGCGGCTGCCTACGCACGAAGTGGGGAAAGACGACTCACGGTGGACGGGGCGCCTCTCGAGGGGCACGCGCGGTGGATGGAGCAGCTTCCTCTCTGCGCCTTCCTTCCCGATAACCTGCGCCTCGTCAAGGGAAGCCCACGTCATAGACGAATGTACTTGGACACCATAGGTATGCGTCGCTACCCCGAATACGGGGAGCTGCTTGCTCGCTATGAGGAAGCGCTTGCCCAGAGAAATAGTCTTTTGCGCACTCCAGGTTTAGAGCTAGCCGATCCTCTCTTTGCGCCCTGGGAGAAGCTGCTTGCCCAGCTGGGACTGGCCCTCGTCCGCTTGCGGGCGGGGCTCCTTAGTTCTTTGGTACCGCGCTTCCAGCAGCAGCACGCTGCCTTAACCGGCGCCTCTCCAGATACCTACCGGCTCCTCTACCGAACCAACACTAGCGGTCTGGACGAGCAAGAGTACGAAAAGAGGCTACAAGAAGCGCGAGCAGTTGACCGCCAGCGCACATTCACTGGGCTAGGGCCGCACCGCGATGACCTTGTACTGGTGGCGGGTGGCCTTGAGGTGCGCGAGTTCGCCTCCCAAGGGGAGCAGCGCACGGCCCTTCTCGCCTTGGTTCTAGCCGAGTGGCAGTGGCTGCGCGAGGGCCCGCACCCGCCGCTTCTCCTGTTGGACGACGTGATGAGTGAACTAGACGCAAGTCGGCGCCGGGCTCTGGTAAGCTCGCTGCGGGAGGGCGGCCAGGTGGTCATAACTACCACTGACCGGCGCTACTTCACTGACGCGGAGCTAGAGGAGGCGCTGGTGCTGGAAATGGAACCCGGGAAAGTGCGGGGGGAGGGAAACTAGCAGTGGCGCGGCAAGGAGGGAAGCGGCCAGGGCCCAACACCGGCGAGCGAGGGCCCGACAGCAAGGAGCGAGAGCCCCATAGCGAGGAGGCCCGGGCTGCGGCGGCTAGTAAGACCGAAGCTTCTCCGCTCGACAAGGTTGACAGCAGTGGAGCCGCGGCAGAGGCAGTCCCCGTCTGGCAGGTCCCGGAGCCCACGTGTCGAGGCTCTGACTTCACCCGTCTGGCCGATGTGCTTGCTGCGGCCGCTCAGTCCATTGGAGCCCAGGCCGCGGCGGAGAGCGCGCGAAGCGGGGTAGGAGCGCTGTCTTTGGCAGCGGGAGTGTCTTCCTCCTCACCCCGCCCCTTGTCCGGAGAGCATCTGGAGGACCGGGCGCCCCGCCACGCGCCGCGGTCCGCCTCCCAGGCAGAGTTCATTGGCGAGGGCCGCAGTCGCCAGAGCAGCAGCCTAGATGACCGTGATCTTGCTCGCGAAGTGGCGCACCTGTGGCCGCAGGTGGTGGGCCCAGAGATAGCGGCGAACGCAACCCCAGTCTATGTGGGCCGCGGCCGCTTGGTGGTAAGCACCTCGTCTAGCGCCTGGGCGCAGACGCTCCATCTTATGAGTGAGGACATCCTGGCTCGGCTAAACGAAGGACTAGGGGGAGAAAGTCCTGGTACAGCAGGTCTGCCGGGTAAGGGAGGCGGCGGGCGGGGCGGGCTGCTCGCAAGCATCGTTTTCCGCCACGCAGGCTGGGAAGGCTGCCGGGAGAGGCTCGGGAGACCTCTGTCGGAAGATGAGTACCAAGGCCAGCAGCAGGACCTGGGTAGCCGCGACCTGGGCCACCTCGGGAGCCGCGAGCCTGGGAGCCGTGACCTGGGCGGCCGGGGCATCCCCAGCGGGCCGGACCTTTCCCTCGAGCAGCAAGAAGCTCTGGCGGCAGTTGCTGCGCTCGACCTTCCCGACGATCTGAAAGAGACCATGCTGCGCGCCATGCGGGCCGCGTTTGTCCGCGACCGGCAGGATTCTGTTCGCTCTTAGCGTACTATTGCCGGTGGGGAAGGGCCCGGTGTGGTATGATACGCACAGCGTGGTCAGTACTCACCGCAGTGGAGATTCGGTCTTTTCCAGCCTCTCGGGAGCACCTCCGCGACTTGTGCGTCCGCTTCTTCGTCGGGCCTTCGACCACGGTCCTTCGACCAGGGTCCCGGACCCTCATTGTGGGCGCGGGGCCGGATTCGGCGCCGGTCCAGGCGCCACTTGAGGCCGGGGCTGGAAAGAAAAGACTGTAAAGAGCTGGCAGAGAAAGCAAGCGAAGACTTGAAGCAATGCAAGGTCACGAGGGCTTGACGACGGAACAGTCGTATGACGTAGGCGACATACAGGTCCTGGAGGGCTTGGAGCCGGTCCGCAAGCGGCCGGGCATGTACATTGGGTCGACCGGGCACCGCGGGCTTCACCACCTCGTCTACGAGGTAGTGGACAACTCGGTGGATGAGGCCCTCGCAGGCGCGTGTGACCGCATCGAGGTCACCATCTGTGAGGACTGCTCAGTCCGGGTGGCCGACAACGGACGGGGCATCCCAGTCAAGGTCATGCCTCAGTATGGTCGACCGGCAGTGGAGATCGTGATGACCAAGCTGCACGCCGGCGGCAAGTTCGGCGGGGCGGGTTACAAGGTCTCGGGCGGCCTGCACGGAGTGGGCGTCAGCGTGGTGAACGCTCTCTCGGAATGGCTTGTGGTGGAAGTGTGCCGGGAAGGCCGACGGTTCCGGCAGAAGTATGTGCGGGGCGAGCCGGTGACCGATCTGGAGGACCTGGGTCCCTGTGGGAACGAGCGGGGAACCACCATTCATTTCCGGCCCGATCCCGAGGTCTTTGACGATCTTAACTTCAATTTCAGCACCCTCTCCCAGCGTCTGCGGGAGGTGGCTTTCCTTAATCGCTCACTGCGCATCACGCTGGTTGACGAGCGCGAAGACGTATCCGAAAGCGAGGCCCCCCTTGCGGAGGAGGACGAAGAACTAGAACTGCCCTTCGACGATGACACGAAGGAGACTGCCTGCCTTTCCCCTAAGAGGCAGAGCGGCCCGCGGTCGGTGACCTACTGCTACGACGGAGGCATCGTCGACTTCGTAAGACATGTGAACAAACACAAGGACCCCATTCACCCCAAGATCATCCACTTCGAGGGCTCCGAGGCCGACCACACAGTCGAGCTAGCCATGCAGTGGAATGCGGGCTATAACGACAACGTCTTCTCCTTCGCCAATAACATCAACACTCACGAGGGCGGCACGCACCTTTCCGGTTTTCGGGCGGCAATAACCCGCACCATCAACGACTACGCTCGCTCCAAGGGCTTTCTGAAGGAAAAAGAAGAGAACCTCACCGGGGAAGACGTGCGCGAGGGACTGGTGGCCATCCTGAGCGTCAAACTACGCAACCCGCAGTTTGAGGGCCAGACTAAGACCCGCCTCGGCAACTCGGAGATCCGGGGCTTCGTGGAAAGCGTGGTAAGTCAGAAGTTCGCCGAGTTCCTGGAAGAGAACCCCTCCGACGCGCGCCAGATCGTCACCAAGTGCGTCCAGGCTGCCCGGGCCCGCCAGGCTGCCCGCAAGGCCCGCGACCTCACCCGCCGGAAGAGCGTGCTTGAGAACACCACTCTACCCGGGAAACTGGCCGACTGTTCTCTGCGCGACCCGGCCATGTGCGAGCTCTACCTGGTGGAGGGCGACTCGGCGGGGGGCTCGGCCAAGCAGGCGCGAGATCGCAGCTTCCAGGCCATCCTGCCTTTGCGGGGCAAGATTCTGAATGTGGAGAAGTCGCGTCTTAACAAGATTCTTTCCAATAGCGAAATCCAGGCCATCGTGAGCGCCTGCGGCACCGGTTTAGGCGACGAGTTCGATCTCTCTGCTGCCCGGTACCACAAGATCATCATCATGACTGACGCTGACGTGGACGGGGCCCACATTCGCACCCTGATTCTGACCTTTTTCTTCCGCAACATGGTGGAGTTGATTGACGCTGGTTATGTGTACATCGCTCAGCCCCCGCTTTATCGGGTGACGCATAAGCGGCAGGATTACTATGCCTTCAACGACGCTGAGCTTGAACGACTTCTGGAACGCTTCGGCCGCAACGGGGTGACGGTGCAACGCTTCAAAGGCTTGGGCGAGATGAATCCCGAGCAGTTGTGGGAAACGACCATGAACCCAGACAAGCGCACCCTGCTCCAGGTGACGGTGGACGACGCCGCCATCGCGGATGAGGTCTTCAGCACCTTGATGGGTGACAATGTCGAGCCGCGGCGCGAGTTCATCACGGAGAACGCCCGCTACGTACGTACCCTTGACGTGTAGGAAACGTGACGTGTAGGAAACGGCCATAGCGATATGGAGACACTTGAGGGTCGGATAGAGCAGGTCGAGATCGCCGAGGAGATGAAGGCCTCCTACCTCGATTACGCCATGAGCGTGATCGTGGGTAGAGCCCTGCCGGACGTGCGCGATGGTCTTAAGCCGGTACACCGGCGGGTGCTTTTCGGCATGCACGAATCGGGTATGCAGCCCAACCGGCCCTACCGCAAATGCGCCCGCATAGTGGGCGACGTCATGGGTAATTTCCATCCCCACGGCGACCAGGCCATCTACGACGCGCTGGTGCGCATGGCCCAGGATTTCTCCATCCGTTACCCCCTGGTGGATGGCCACGGCAACTTCGGCTCCGTGGACGGCGACGCCGCTGCGGCCATGCGCTACACCGAGTGCCGGCTCAGCCGCATCGCCACCGAGATGCTGCGTGATATCGAGGCGGATACGGTCGACTGGGTCCCTAACTATGATGAAAGCCGCCAGGAGCCGGTTGTCCTACCTTCCCGTTTTCCCAACCTGCTGGTGAACGGCAGCTCCGGCATTGCCGTGGGCATGGCCACCAACATCCCGCCGCACAACTTGCGCGAAGCGGTGGCGGCCACCGTGGCCCTGATTGATGAGCCAGGCCTGACCAGCAGCGATCTCATGCGCTACCTCAAGGGGCCGGACTTTCCCACCGGCGGCATCATCATGGGCACAGCAGGCATCCGCGAGGCCTATGAGACGGGCCGGGGCCGGGTGGTGGTGCGCGCGCGGGCTCACACTGAACCTATCAAGCAAGGGAAGACCGCCATCATCGTCACCGAGATCCCTTACCAGGTGAACAAAGCCCAGCTCATCGAGAAGATCGCTGAATTGGTGCGCGAGAAAGAGATTCCCGAGATTTCCGATCTCCGGGACGAATCCGACCGCTCGGGTATGCGCATCGTGATTGAACTCAAGCGGGAGGCGGTGCCCAAGGTAGTGCTCAACAAGCTTTACAAGCACACGGCCATGCAGTCCACCTTTGGGGTCAACATGCTGGCCCTGGTGGATGGAGTGCCCAAGACCCTGTCTCTGCGCGAGCTTCTTCGCCACTACATCGCCCATCAGAAAGAGGTCATTGTCCGCCGGACTCGCTTTGAGCTCGACCGGGCCAAGAAGCGGGCTCACATTTTGGAAGGGCTGCTTATTGCCATCTCCCATCTGGATGAGGTCATCCGCATCATCCGCTCAAGCGAAGACACCGACGCGGCCAAGGTGGGCCTCATGACTCGCTTCGGCCTCACGGATGAGCAGGCCCAGGCCATCGTCGACTTGCGTCTGCGCAACCTGACCGCGCTTGAGCGGCACAAGATCGAGGAGGAGCACCGGGACCTGCTTGAGCGCATCGCTTACCTAGAGAGTCTATTGGCGGATGAGGCCATGATCTACGGGGTGATCAAGGAGGAGCTCCTTGAGATTGAGCAAATGTACGGGGACGACCGCCGTACTGAAATTGTCCCCTCCGAGGACGAGATTGATATTGAGGACATGATCGCCGAGGAGGAGATGGCTATCTCCATCACCGCCTCTGGCTATGTGAAGCGTCTGCCCGTGTCCACCTACCGTCTGCAAAACCGGGGCGGCGTTGGCGTCATGGGCATGGAGCTTAAAGAAGGCGACTACATCGAGCACCTGTTTATTACCACTACTCATCACTACCTGCTTTTCATCACCTCCCGGGGCAAGATCTACCGCCAGAAGGTGCACGAGCTACCGCTTGGCAGCAGGCAGAGCAAAGGTCGCCATGTAGCCAACCTATTGCCGCTTGCCCAGGGGGAGAAGATCAAGGCGGTGATCGCCACCAAGGACTACACCGACGCCAAGTACTTGGTCTTCGCTACCAAGAAGGGTGTGGTTAAGAAGACCCGCTTCTTGGAGTACGCCACCAACTTGAAATCGGACGGGATCATTGCCATCAGCCTTGACCCCGACGACGAGCTAGTGGCGGTGGCGCACACTAACGGAAGCGACGACCTCATCTTGGTGTCAAGCGAAGGCAAGGCTATCCGTTTCCGTGAGGCTGACGTGCGTCCAACCGGTCGCGACACGCGCGGCGTGCAGGGTATGCGCCTGGGCGAGGGCCATCACCTGATCGGCATGGCGGTCGCCGAAGACGATGCCGACATTTTCTGCGTGACGAGCGGCGGCTATGGCAAACGCACTCCAGTTTCAAGTTATCCTACTCAGAAGCGAGGCGGCCAAGGGGTCATCACCATCAAGGACAGCCCAGGCCGTGGCGACCTCGTAGGTGTGGCTACGGTGCGTAAGAACCATGAGCTCCTGCTGATAAGCCAAGAGGGCGTGGTCATCCGGGTGCCCGTGGAAAGCATCCGTGCTACCGGCCGGAACACTATGGGCGTGCGGGTGATGAACCTGCGCGGCAGCGACCGCGTCTCCAGCCTGGCGCGGCTAGTGGGAAGTGGCAATGGCGGCAACGGTCGGGGCGCTGAGCGGGGGCGTTCCGAGTCCGAGGACCAGTCCCTAGTGGACGAGGACTACGGGCTGGAGAACGGGGAGGGTGACTTCGGGCCGGATAACACTGGGACAGAGGAGGAGTAGACCGTGGTAGACCAGCTCTGGCTTTGGTCAATGATTCTGCTTCTTCCCGCGCTTGGGCTTGGCATCTACGCCCAAGTGAAGGTGAACTCGAGTTTCAGCCAGTACTCCCGGGTGGCCTCGGCCCGCGGGCTGACTGGGGCGCAGGCTGCTCGTCTGCTGCTGGACTCGGCCGGATTGCAAGAAGTGGATATCCGGGTTGCCGGCAGTCGTCTCACTGATCACTACGACCCCCGCACGCGCATGCTCACTCTTAGCGCAGACGTGGGGATGAGCAACTCCCTGGCTGCTTTAGGGGTGGCGGCGCACGAGGTGGGTCACGCTATTCAGCATGCCGAGGGGTACGTGGCTTTCCGACTGCGCGGGGCCATGGTGCCGATGGCTAATCTAGGGACCAACTTGGGCATCATCCTTTTCCTCGTCGGCCTCATCTTCTACCGGAGCGGCATGCTGATGGGCGTAGGCATCCTCCTCTACTCGGCAGCTGTGCTCTTCACTTTGGTGACGCTGCCGGTGGAGATAGATGCTTCCCGCCGAGCCCTCGCCTTGCTCGCCGACAGGAACATTCTGGTGGCTGACGAAATAAGCGGGGCAAGGAAAGTGTTGACGGCTGCCGCTCTCACCTATGTGGCAGCGGCGGTAATGGCCATCCTGCAGCTGCTACGGCTCATCGCTCTCAGTCGCCGATCCTAGGCGACAGCGAGCTGGCTTGTGTGGCGACTCGGCGTGGGGTGCCCTGGGCAGAAGCAGGTGAGCTGCGGTTAAGCAGGGACGGCTAGACAAGGAGGGAAGATGTCTATTCCGCGCCTCCTGCTTGCGCCTACGCATCGGACGGGACTCGCGAACGCCCTCGCTGCTGCGCTAGCTGAGGTTCTGACCGCGCAAGGACAGCGCGTGCGCTACCACCATGCGGGACCACTCGGGCCTGTGGCCGCCTGGGACAGGTGGGAGGGAGCGGTCTTTCTGGACCCCGCTTTATGCAGCGAGCGGACGCTCCTTGCCCTCTATGAAGCCGCCACGCGGGGCGCCGACCTTTCCCTCCTTTCCTCTACCGTGGGGCTGCTGGACCGGCAAGAGGGAGCCTGGTGGGTACCGGCCGACCTAGCCCGGCTGCTTGATTGCCCGGTGGTGGCGGTCCTGGATTGTCGTGACTGGGGCACTGGTGTGCGGATTCTAGCCAGCGGTCTCAAAGCCCACACGACCGGTCTTGACTTGGCTGGAGTGGTGCTAGCTGGTGTGGCAGACAGGGAGCACTTTCTGCTGCTTCGCCGCGTGCTGGGGGAGGAGGGGTTGAAAGTGGTGGGCTGCCTGTTCGAGGGCGATGGTCCTGGGTGGAACGACTCAGCACCTGGGGCCTGGGGCCTACCGCTGGACCCTGCCTTGCTCGAGGCTGTCTCGCGTCAGGTCAATGTCGAGGGGCTGGTTGCGCTGGCCGGGCGGCGCGGCTTCTTGCCTGCCCAGGGCCGCCTGAACGACCGCAGCGCTGGGGGCCCTCTGGTCATGGTCGCCGCCGGAAAAGGCTTCACCCCCTGGAGTCGCGACTCGGTGGAGGTCTTGCGTGCAGCCGGAGCGCGGGTGCAGCGGCTTGACCTACTTGAGGATGAGGAACTGCCAGAAGAGACCGCCGGGCTGATCCTGGCGGGCACGCTGTGGCCGGAAGCGGTTTCCGACGTGGCTCTGAACCGATCCTTGCTCAGCTCCATACGGCGGGCAGTGGAAGAGGGTCTGCCCACTTTGGCGCTTGGGGGAGGTATGCTCCTTCTTCTGCAACGGGTGCAAGATACTCTCGGCCGGACCTCAGAGATGGCTGGGCTCTTATCGGCGGAGGCGGAGATCGTTTCCGATCTGGAGGACACGACCTACGTGGAGGTGGTCTCGGACCGGGAGAATCTGCTTCTTGCCCGAGGCGAGGAGGTTACAGGCTGGCTACTTTCTGAGGTCGAGTTATCCGGTATGGGGACCGACTGGGACCCGCTTTTTGTTAGCCGGAGCGCGGGAGCGACGGAAGGGTATCCGGAAGGGATTGGAAACGAGACGCTGGTTTGCTCTCGGCTCTTTCTGCACCTGGCCTCCACGCCGGAGATGGCGGAGCGATTTGTAGAAAAGTGCCGAGCCTGCGCTGCGCGTCGTGGGTGACTGCAGGTTGACGGCCTGCGCCCAAACCGGGCTAGCAGCCTGCGCAACCGGTAAGACAGCGGGCGCAAACTGGGCAAGGAGCTGCCGGTGAGCTAGGCTATTGCCCCAGGTTTGGGCACTGTTCAAGTAGAAAGGCTGACAAGCGGCAAGTAGATTCCGACGAGGAGGGGATGTGGCTTCCACCACCACCGACCCGGTCATCAGACATTACCGGGAGCAAATCTCAGACAACGACCTCAAGATTCTCGAGGCGCTTAACAAGCGCATCAAGCTGGTCAAGACCCTAAAGGACTACAAAGAGTCGCAGGGTCTAAGTTTCTACGATCCTGCCCAGGAAGACTGGGTGATCACCTACCTTTGCCGGGCAAACTCTGGCCCGCTTTCTAACGAAGGGGTGCGGGAGATATTCAGCCTCATCCTCCACTGGGCAAAGCGCGAGGCTATCCGCCTGAGCGAGGAAGAGAAGAAAAGCTGAGGTCTTTGCAGGCTACAGGCTCGTTGGCGGCTGAGCAGGACAAGGAAGGCTTGGACCAGACTTCCTCCCGCACGGGAACTGGGTGAGACGCAAAAGAGCCCTTCCGGCCAGGCAACCAGCCGGTGCCATCTCTGGCTCAGCGCCGCGGCCAGCTCAGCGCCGCGGCCAGCCCACCGCCGCGGCCAGCCCAGCGCCGCTCTCGGCGGCCTTAGCTCCTGCGCCCTGGCAAGAGTCCCCTGGATAGCCCCGGGCGGTCCCTAGAAGTCCTCGGGAGAAACGTTGTCTAGGAACTCCCGGAACTCCTTGACGATCTCCTCGACGTCATCGACCTCCTGCTCGAACTCGATGCCGTTTGCCTCCAGTAGGTCGCTGGCGGCGTAAATGGGGGCATGGGTTCTTACTGCGAGAGCGATGGCGTCCGACGGTCGAGAATCAAGCAGGATCTCCCGGCCCTCGGCTTCCAAGCGCAAGACCGCGTAGAAGGTGTTGTCCCGCAACTCGGTGACTAGCACACTGGATACGCTTGCCGAGAGACTCTCGATCGTGTTGACGAGGAGATCGTGGGTCATCGGACGGGGGAGCTCGGCGTTCTGCAGCTTCATGAGGATGGCCGCCGCCTCCGGGTGTCCTATCCAGATGGGCAGGAAGCGGTTCTTTCCCTCCACCTTCAGAAGGACAATAGGCTGCTTGCTGGCCACGTCGAAACTGACGCCATATACGGTGACACGCTCAAAACCTTCCATGGTATCCCCGCTCCTAGTGTCCACTCTAAGGTTACCGCGACTGCGTCCGGACGTCATCACCCTGCGAGGGAAAGTTTCCTTGACATCGCCCGGAATGCCGGTAAACTAGCCGCGCACGGGCCTATAGCTCAGTAGGTTAGAGCGCACCCCTGATAAGGGTGAGGTCAGTGGTTCGAATCCACTTAGGCCCACCATCAGACCCTCGGCCGGCAGGTTCGCGATCGTCTCTCTTGGGGGATTAGCTCAGTTGGGAGAGCGCCGCCTTTGCACGGCGGAGGTCACCGGTTCGATCCCGGTATCCTCCACTTGTGGCTCCCGCTTGTTTGCCAAGGAAGGCCTTTGGTCGGGGGGCTTGATTGGGGGAGACGCCGAGATGATCTTCGGCCGGATACTGGTTGCCACTGACGGCACCGAAGCAGCTCAGCGGGGCGTAGAGCTAGCCGCGAGCCTGGCCGCCCGAGACGAAGCGGAGTTGCTGTTGCTGGCCACTGTCCATGTGCCCTACCACGTGGTACGTGCTGCCAATTGGGACCCAAGCACTGTGCATCGCTATGTGGAGAAGCTGGCTCGTCAGCATCTCGCCTCTGCAGTGGAACACTTGAAGGCCGGGCGGATAGGGGCTGAGGTAAAAGTGCTGGTGGGGCCACCTGTGGAAGTACTCTTGACCGAAATCGAGACAGCCAAGCCTGACCTGGTGGTGATCGGGCGGGGAACCTGGGTGGAGCCGAAGGACCTGGTTCTCGGCAGTGTGAGTACGCGGGTCGCACAACAGGCTAAGGTGCCGGTTCTGCTCGTGCCCTAGCGCTGTCCCCGTTCTCTCTGAGCGCCTGTTCTCTCTGAGCGAATCTTTGCCCGCGAAGTACGCCTACAGCATTGCCTTGTTTCATTTTGCTAATTTGGCAATAGCTCTTGCATTCATGTTGCAGATGTTTTATACTGCAAACGAGCGCACATGACGGGAAAGCCTACAGCCACGGCCCAGCGGTTCACCGAGCGCCACAAAGCCCGGGCCCGACTTGTTCTCCTCACCCTCGCCGCTCTTCTGTGTCCTCCGGTTGCTGGTGTCCGTTCTGCCCCTGTCTGGGCTCTGTACGTTGCCTTCGCTGTCCTTTATAGCTTGTGGACTCTGCGCCTTGTCCATCGGTTCGGGCAGGACCAAAGGCTCGGATATCTGCTTGCCTTGACGGACGCCGCTGTCCTTCTGCCCCTGGGTGTATGGAGTTCGTCTGTACTTCTGCGGACCATACTTGTGCTGCTCTGCGCTGCAGGTGCGGTCTATACATACTTGGCCGCCCAGCGAGCCAGAAGAATGGCCGCCTACACCGAGCAAGGGACTCGGCTGTCACGCTATCCCGAGGGAGTTGAGGCGCGGGTCGAGACGCCAGAGGCCCGGCTTACAAGGGCACTACGCACTCGGCTAGAGCTGTTTGGCTCCACGGGAACGCGCTTTGCTTTAGTGCTTCTCCACATCGTCCGCTATCAGGAACTCCTCGTTTACTACGGTGACGAGATGGCCAGCCAGGTGGTCGCTGCCGTGAGTCTGAGGGGTCTCCGCACCCTTGGCCCTGACGCACAGTCGTTTGTCCTTGCTGGAGGCAAGGTTGCCTTTGTCTTTGCTTTGGAGCCTGCCAAGGTAGATGCGTATGACGTGGAGGGGCTGGCCATGGGACTTGCCCGCAAGACCTGCGAGCATCTGGTGGACAGGTACAGGGTGGAGTGTGTGGTGGGCTGGGCCTCGCCTCCCGCAGACGGACTTAGCGCTGAGGACCTGCTCTATACGGCCGAGAGCGGACTGCGTAGCGCCGAGGCCTTCCGCCGCGTGGCAGGTGCGCCGGCGGCCACGCCGGGGAAGACCCGAGCAGCGGCTGGCTAGGTCCCTGGTCTGGGCGGCAGCAGGGTCTGGCCGAGCCTGACGCTGCTGCTATTAGCCCGGCCTGACAGCGGCGCTATGGTACAGTTGCGCCCATGAATCGTCGACCAGGCATGCCGATGGACCGCGAGACCTTGCGGACCAAGACCATAGGGGTGCTCATGGGGGGTCTCTCCGGCGAGCGGGAGATCTCTTTGCGCTCCGGCCGCAACTGCCTCCGTGCGCTGGAGGCTCGCGGCTACCGGGTGGTCGCCATAGACGCTCTTCGCGATGTGGCCCAGCGCTTGGACGAGGCTGGGGTGGAAGTGGCTTTTCTTGCGTTACATGGCCGCTATGGCGAAGACGGCACCATCCAGGGCCTTTTGGAGATGATGGGCATCCCGTACACAGGGTCAGGGGTACTTGCCTCCGCCCTGGGCATGAACAAAGTGGCGGCCAAGAAAGTGGTGCGGGGAAGCGGCATCCCCACCCCCGACTACTGTGAAGTGAGTATGGAGGAGCCGGCCGAGGAAGCGGCCGCTCGCATTGAACGAGAGCTTGGCCTACCGGTGATGCTAAAGCCGGTGGAAGAAGGCTCGAGTCTTGGCGTGGTGAAATGCAAGGACTTGAGGGCTCTGGTCGCGGCCGTGGAAAAGGGGCGTCTTGAGTACGGCGCCGTGTTTGCTGAACGTTTTGTGCCCGGTCAGGAGATCACCGTGGGAATCTTAGAGCGGGATGGGCAGCCGCGTTCGCTACCCATCCTGGAACTAGTGCCTAAGAAAGAGTTCTACGACTACGAGGCCAAATACACCAAGGGCCTCACCGACTTCATCCTGCCTGCGCGCTTGTCGCCGGCCGTGTACGCGGAGGCCGAGCGACTGGCGGAGGCAGCTTTCCGCGCCATTGGCTGTCGGGGTTATGCGCGGGTGGACATGATGGTGGATCAAGGTGGGACCCCCTGGTTCATCGAGGTGAACACTCTGCCCGGGATGACCGACACCTCCGACCTGCCTGCTCAAGCTCGGGCGGCCGGGATTTCCTATGAAGACCTGGTGGAGACCATCCTGCTCACCGCCGTGGCCTGAGGGGTCCCTGCGCGTGTCGGGGGGAAGTACCTCAGGGTCGGGCGCTCCGTTGGGAGCGAACGCCGAGACCAAGGCGGACCCAAGCGGCTCCAAGCGGTTTAGGCTTGTGGACGCCCACGTTCACGTTTTCCCACCGGAGATGCGAAGGGACCGGGAGGCTTTTCTTTCCAAAGACGCGCGCTTTCGTGCCCTCTACGCTGATCCGCGGGCGCGCATGGCGAGTGTAGAGGAGGTCCTTACCCACATGGACGAAGCGGGGATCAGCCAGTCGGTGCTGGTGGGCTTCCCCTTCGCTGATCTCGGCCTTTGCCGGCTGCTGAACGACTATCTCATAGACGCGGTCCACGCGCATCCTGGACGGCTGGCGGGGTTAGCTTGTGTTCCGCCGGCGGCTCCAGGAGCGGCAGCAGAGCTAGAACGTTGTCTGGATGCGGGCCTTTGCGGTTGCGGGGAAGCAGCCCCGGAAGGGTTGGACGAGGGGCTGGTTGTGCTGGCGGGCGTATTGCGGGAACGAGGGGCGCCGCTACTCGTGCATGCAAGCGAACCGGTGGGGCATCGTTATCCGGGGAAGGGCGGCTTCACCCCTGGGCTGTGTCTGGCCTTGGCGGAGGCCTGCTCCGGAACGACCATGATCTTTGCCCATCTGGGCGGCGGGCTTTTCCTATACGAGCTCATGCCCGAGGTGCGGCAAGCTTTGGTCAATGTATTCTATGACACGGCAGCTGCTCCGTACCTTTACGAAGCAAAGGTGTATGCGGTCGCGGCCGCCTGTGCGGGAGCGGAGAAACTTCTCTTCGCCACCGACTACCCGCTCCTCCGTGCCGAACGATACCGGGAGGGGCTTTCCCAGCTCGAGCCCACTCTTCGTAAAGCAGTGGAAGGGGACAATGCCCGAAGGGTCTACAAACTCGCATAACTCCGAGGGCCGTTCTTTCCCGCTCGGCCCGAGTGATCTCCGCAGTGTGCTGGAAGCCTTGGCGAGAGGTCAGCTGAGCCTGGAGGAAGCTGAACAACACTTACGGCTTTTTGCTGTGGCCCAGGTGGGGGGCTTTGCCCGTCTTGACGTGTGTCGGGATCTCCGCAAAGGCGTGCCCGAGGTGATCTATGCCCCGGGTAAGAGCGACGATCAGTTAGCGGCCATTGTCGAGCGAGGTCTCGCGGAGCGCGGCTATTCACTGGTGGCTCGTCTTGAGCCGGAGCGAGCTGTCCGGCTGCAGGCTGTGCTCGGCCGGGAGGGTCGGGCGGGACCAGAGACGCGTGCAGGGGCCTCAGCGGGCGGGGAAGCGGGGGCACGCGCGGGGAGAGCGTTAGGACGAGGCTCCGCGCCAGGCTCTGCGCCGGGCTCCGCGCCAGGCTCTGCGCCGGGCTCTGGGTCTTGCTCCGCGCCGGCTTCCTTCCGCTACCAGCCCGAAGCCAGGGTCCTAGCTGTTTACGCGTCCACCTATCAGCGGCCTAAGTCGCGGGGCTGTGTGGGCCTCTTGACGGCGGGTACGGCAGACATCCCGGTCGCGGAGGAGGCGGCTCTTGTGATCGAGCACATGGGGTGCCGGCTCGAGCGGGCCTACGACGTGGGAGTGGCGGGACTGCACCGGCTGACAGAGCCGCTTGCTCGCATGGTCGAGGCGGAAGTAGACGTACTAGTGGTGGTTGCTGGCATGGAGGGGGCGCTTCCTTCGGTAGTGGCGGGCTTGGTTGATGTTCCGGTGATCGGGGTACCCACCTCTACCGGCTATGGCTTGGGGGGCGACGGTACGGCAGCCCTTTACGCCATGTTGCAAAGTTGCTCGCCTGGTCTGGTGGTGGTGAACATTGACAACGGGGTGGGCGCCGGGGCGGCGGCGGCGCTCA
>Ga0315298_1005396_pt1 | contig 18202 bp, 19 predicted proteins | sample WHS_1_MG_FD_203077 | JGI IMG/M metagenome (GOLD analysis project Ga0315298, IMG submission 203077) | Extremophilic microbial mat communities from Washburn Hot Springs, YNP, Wyoming, USA - WHS_1_MG | ecosystem: Environmental > Aquatic > Thermal springs > Hot (42-90C) | place: USA: Wyoming...
CAAGGCATGACTATGGCCCGAGAGCGAAAGGGGGTCCACCATGGGCTAGCAGAGGCCCAAACGCCGGTATCAGGAAGGGTGCTGGCGCCAACAGAGGCTCTCTAACGCCTCGTCGTCCTTAAGAAAACCAGGCAAGCGGGGCCTAGCCAGTATTACCCCACTCTTGTTCAACACTCTCCCAATCGGCGACAACAAATTGCGGCATCGGCTCATTGTGGCTGCAATGCAAACAACACTTGCGCCTAGGAGGAGACGCCCGGCCGTCGCGGTTAGGTCCACTCGCCAGGCGCATCGGTGAGGACAACGGTGTCAGCGAATGAGAAAGCGAATAAGCGAATGTGACACTCGCCCGAGCAGGATCGTCCCCCGACAAGGTGTAAGCCGTTGCTTACACTCAAGGCTTAACAGGCGAGGCTGGCGGCCTCCCGGCAAGGGGAACTGCACTGGGCCACAGGAATTGGTGATTGGCTGTAGGAGGGAGCAGCGAGGACCATGAAAGCGGATGAAAGGCCCGATACAACCAAAGCGCTGAATTGGGAGACACAGGAGATCTGGGACCAGAATGCCGAGTGGTGGGACGACCAGACGGGGGAAGCGAACGATTTCCAACGGATCTTGATCTTTCCAGCCATCGAGCGCCTGCTCGAACTGCAACCCGGAGAGCTAGTGCTGGATTGCGCCTGCGGCAATGGCTCCTTCAGCAGAAGAATGGCCAGGGCGGGAGCCAAGGTGGTGGCCTTCGACTTCAGCGCCAAGTTCCTCGATCGGGCTAGGAGCAGAACCGTGGAGCTGGCCGACCGGATCGAGTACCGGCTGGTCGACGCGACCGATGAGGATCAGCTTCGCCAACTGGGAAAGGGACGCTTCGACGCGGCGGTGTGCAACATGGCCTTGATGGACATGGTGGTGATCGAGCCCTTGATTGCGGGACTCAGCCAACTCCTGAAGGCGAATGGCCGTTTTGTCTTCTCTGTGCTTCATCCCTGCTTCAACAATCCGGCTGGCTGTAAGATGGTCATAGAGGAAGAGGACCGCGCCGGCGAACTGGTGGCGAACTACGCGGTGAAGGTCTCCAAGTATATTCAGCCGTCGGCGGCGAAGGGGATTGGCATCGTCGGCCAACCGGCTCCCCAGTGGTACTACCACCGTCCCCTGAGCCTGCTGCTCAGCACCTGCTTCCGGGCCGGCTTCGCCCTCGACAGCTTGGAAGAGCCAGTCTTCGATCAACCGGCCGTCGCCGAGCGGCCCTTCGCCTGGGTGAACTTCAAGGAGATTCCGCCGGTACTGGTGGCCCGACTGCGCCTGGTTGGGCCGACACCTTCCTGAGGCCGTGACAATGGGTTGCGAAGGATTCGCCGCCGCATAACTACGATGCGCTGGGCTACAAGCCGAGAGCTTAAGAGACCGAGGCCAACCAAATGGGCGGCGCTGGCGGTTTCGCTCTCTCTGGCCTCGCTGCCCGTCTTCTGCTGGCGCTTCCCAGTCAAGCTGCGCTGCAGCCAGCAACACGGCTTGCTGTGATAGCCCCCTCCGGCTCAGGCCGCTACTGAGCTGTATGGAACGACGCGGCCAGAGAAGTGTACTATAATCAAAGCATGGATCAATTGATTCGATCAATTCGGTGCCCTCGATGCGGCGGTGTTGTGGAGGCCTTGCCTCGGCAGGACGTCCCCGGCGGAATATTGGAAAAGGATGGGGAGGCGCAGACGCTTCCTTCCCAATGCAAAGGCACTTTTGTCTGTCCGCGCTGTGGTGCGTCAGGCACCTTCGTCTCCGGTGGGCGAGGATCAGGGCTCGCGATGGTGGATGGTGGCCAAACCACGACGGTTGGTCCGTACCCGATGCCTGATCTGGACGAGTTCGACACCGAGGCTCGAGGCATCTTGGCCGCGGCATAGCTGCCCAGCGATAAGCTGGCGGGAAGGAGCGCCCCGGCGAATGAATTCGCGGCTGGCTCGGCAAAAATCTGCCTGCGGAGGTTGGGACGCTTCCGTAGGGGCGCGGTTCGCGAACCGCGCCTACTTCCTTCACGTTGGCGCGGTTTATGGTGATTCCTGAACCACCTGGGTAGTTGGTAGCAGGAGCGGAGGCAGCCTGACGGCTGCAAGCAGGCTGAGGTCTGCACTCCTGCTACTTAGCCCATGCCTCGGTAATCCGGCAATCACAATCAACCGGCGGCGCGGCATAGGCTGAGGAGATCCTCTTCGGGCGAAGGCAGGCTTGCTTGCGTTATCGCGCGGCGGTTTCGCTGACGCGAGGCCGAGTCTCCGCTACCGGTTTCCGGACCTCGGCGATTAGCCAGTCTACGATAACTGCCACAATCGAACCGATAAGCGCGGCAAAGAGGTAAACACCGCCGAACTTGGGGTCAGATTCCCAGACGTTGGGCAAAAGGGCTTCGGCTACGAAGATGCCAATAAAAGGATAGGCAGCTACCCTCCAGACCTTGTCCGGCAGCTTTGCCGGAAGGAGACTGTACCACAAGACACCAAGACCATATGCTAGACCCGCCATTAGCAGAATAGTCCCGAGATCCACAACAAGCTCCTTCCTGACCATGTCGAACGCCGCCTTCGCCCTGATGACAGCTTGCTCTTCGCGGGAATGGCTGTCACCATAACAAACACCAATCCCGGGAAAAAGGTTCGGCGCTATGGATCAGCGCCATTCATTCGATGATGCGGTTGCCCTCACCAGCATGTCTGCCCCAAAACGTGATGGACAGCCCCACTCACAAATCGCTTGACACGCTGAAGTGCCTTGCTATAATATAGGGACCCCTACCCGGAAGCCCGGTAGTAGCAGGGCAATTGACCTCAGCGACGCTCCGTCGGATGGAGCACGGGAGCGAACTGCGAAGGGAGAACGTCCGTGGTTACTAATGACCAACGTACGCAAATCAGGTCCTATTTAGTGAATCAAGGGGCGAAATGGCCGGTGGCAGAGATCGGATCGAGGGTCCTCGCGGCCTACGATGAACTGGCGGGGGCGATGGAGGGGCCCTTGACACCGGCACAACTGACGTTCAGGCCCGGACCAGAAGAGTGGTCGATCGTCGAAGTACTGTCTCACTGCCTCGCCTCGAATGCCGGTACCTGCCGAGTCGCGCAGTCGCTCGCGGCAGGGAAAGATCCGGAGCGCGGTGAAGACAAGGCACGAACCGTAACCGCCAAGGATGAAATGCCGGCGCTCATCGCTGAAAGTCGGGACCAGGTCCTGCGGGTGGTTCGCGAATTCCCCGAAAACGCCGACTTGGAACGTACCAGCGAGCACCCCTTCTTTGGCCCGCTTAACAGCAAGGCCTGGCTGCTGTTCCTGCGCGTGCATACGCTAGACCATGCCAACCAGATCAAATCCGTTAGGGCGCATCCTAGGTTCCCACGTTAGCCTAGAATGGTCTGAGCGCAAAATTGGCTCAGTTGTTGGGCGAGATAGGCATCGTGCGAGGTCCCTGAACCATCGCCTCTGATCCGCTAGACCCAACCATCCTCGGCTCAAGCTCGGGGTAGCGGGAAGTCATCCCTGAGCATCTTTTGTCTTTTCTGGGGCGATCCTGATGGGTTCGCGATGGCTCACCAACTGGTAGGGGAGGCCCTGGCTCCCTTCCTCGTAGCGAGCTAGCGTGTACAGCAGCGAAGATAGCCGGTTGAGGTAGCGGTAGGCTTGCGCGTTTCGGAGCGTGCCTTGGTGGAGCATTCTCGCCGCCCCTCGTTCGGCCCGCCGCGCTATGGTCCGTGCCACGTCCAAGGCCGCCGAGGCCGGGGTGGCGCCGGGAACGATGAAATCATCCGGCAGGCCAACCTCGGCCAGCATCTCGTCGATATAGCGGTCTATTCTGTCGACGTCCTCCGCCGTGATCCTAACTTCCTCAACTTGTGGGGCGGCCGCCAGATCGGACATCAGCAGGTGAAGGTCCTGCTGTGCCTCATAGATTATTGCTCTGACCTTCTCGTTTTGAGACAGCGCGCGGGCGAAGCCCATTTGCGAGGTAGTCTCATCTACTGTGCCGTACGTCTCTGGGTGGTCGTCGTACTTTGGTACTCGGTCCCCACCGACCAATTTGGTGTATCCTGTGTCGCCACGTCCTCTGACCCACATTTCGCCGCTCCTGTGTAGGTGCTTAGGCTGCATCCGGAGCAGTGGAGGGGATCACGTCGAAGTCGACGATCTCCGTACCTCGCAGCACGCGGATGCGGATCGGCTGGCCGACGGGTGCTCTGGTCAGAAACCGGTGCATGTCGTCCACGCTGCTGACTGTGGAGCCATCCATGGCGATCACGGTATCACCTCTCAACAGGCCAGCCCTTTGCGCCGGGCCGCCGGCTTCCAGTTCTACGACGGCCACGCCTTTGTTGGAAGGCAGACGGTAGTACCGGACCACCGAAGCATGGATGGTTCTCTGGTGACCGGAGATGCCGAGGTAGCCGCGGGTTACCTTGCCTTCCTTGATCAACATGCCCACCACCCAAAGGGCCGTATTGATCGGTATGGCGAAGCAAATCCCTTGTGCGCCCTGGATGATCGCCGTGTTGATTCCGACGACACGTCCGCGGGAGTCGACCAGCGGGCCACCAGAGTTGCCGGGGTTGAGCGCAGCGTCAGTCTGAATTACATTCTCGATCAAGCGCCCGCTCTGGGCGCGCAGCGAGCGGCCGAGAGCGCTAACCACGCCGGTCGTGACCGTGAACTCGAAACCGTACGGATTGCCGATGGCGATCACTAACTGGCCTACCTTCAGGGAGTCTGAGTCGCCAAGCTGTGCGGTGGGTAGGCCGATCGCCGAGATGCGGGCCACCGCGAGGTCGGTGCTTGGATCGTCGCCGACTAGTTGAGCCGGGAAGGATCGCCCGTCAGCAAGGGTAATCTCCGTGCGATTGGCGTCGTGGGCAACGTGGCTATTGGTCAGGATGTAACCATCTGGCGCGATGATCAGCCCCGAACCGTTGCCCGTCACCTCGAAGGGCGCGATTGCTCCCTGCCGCGTGCGAACCCTAGCAGTACGTGATACAGTGATATTGACGACCGCCGGCCCAACCTTCTCAGCAGCACCGACCACTGCCTGGGAGAAAGCGTCAAGCAACTCCTCCCCAGCTGCCTCTCTTGGCGTTGTGGTGTTCGACTCGCGAGCGCCAATCTGCGGACCGATGATTGGCTTATGTATTGCGAAATTGGCAATGCTGTTAATCATGCTTAGTATCCTATTAGTACCCTATTCGTTAACTATCAAAAGTATAGCATGGAACGATCAACCGATCAAGCACGGGTCCCGTGATCGGTGAAACGTAATACGTGTTGCGTACTACCTACTGAATGGGGACTGGTCCTGGTTGACGCATTATGCAGTAATAGAGGAATCCAACATACACGTCACGCTTCACGCATCGCGTATCACCGCCCACTTGTCCGGGCCGGCCCCCTGAGGTAAAATACCTCAGGGATTCTGGATCGACACGAAGGGGCTCGGGAACTCCACGGAACCCTCCGCAGAGGGGACTTATCGGTCCCTCGTCGGCCATCTTTGACTCTGAGCCTGCAAGATGAAGGCCAAGGACGTTACGGACATCGTCGAAAGGATCGCCCCGCTGGGGCTGGCCGCCTCTTGGGACAATAGCGGCTGGCAGATCGGCTCGCCGCAGGCCGCCCTAACTGGCGTGCTACTGGCGCTTGATTTGACCTTGCCGGTGGTGGAAGAGGCTTCGGCGAAGGGACTGAACCTGATCGTGGTGCACCATCCGGTCTTCTTCCGGCCGATGAACCGACTAGATTTGGATGTGCCGCGTGGTCGGCTGGTGGCCGAGGTAGTGCGGCGGGGTCTACAGGTCTACGCGGCGCACACCAATCTCGATCAGGCGGCCGAGGGCGTCAGTATGGCTCTCGCCAAGCGTCTAGAGCTAGCGGATGCCAAGTTCCTTGAGCCGACTACCATGCCGGCTTATAAGCTGGCAGTATTCGTACCACCGGACCATGTTGAAGTCGTGAAACAGGCCATGGGAGAGGTCGGCGCCGGTGTAATCGGCGCCTATGGTTTCTGTTTCTGGCAGACCACTGGCACCGGGCAATTCCTGCCGCTTGCCGGGGCATCCCCCTATGTCGGTCAAGTGGGAGAGGTAACCAAGGTAGAGGAGGCGCGGGTCGAGGGCGTAGTGGAGTCAGACAAACTGCCGGCGGTCCTCCAGGCGATGCTCGCCGCGCACCCCTATGAAGAAGTCGCCTACGATCTTTATCCGCTAGCGAATGCTGTGCGGCATACTGGTTGGGGAGCTTGGGGGCGGTTGCTGCGGCCGATGACTATTGCCGAGTTGGTTGCACACGTGCGGCAGTGTCTCGGCGCCCCGACGGTACGCGTCATTGCCGGAGCCCATGACCGGCACGAGACCCTAGCCGTGTGTGGGGGAGCAGGGGCAAGCTTCCTCGGCCAGGCAGCGAGGAGTGCAACAGCCTACGTCACCGCCGACGTGAAGTATCATGAGGCGCAGGACGCCGCCGAGCTCGGCTTGACCGTCCTCGACGTGGGCCACTACTACACCGAGCGACCCGTGCTCGACGAACTGGCGGCTAAGATCGGCGACGCTTGCCCAGTGCCAGTGATCGTCTCCGGGATTCTGACCTCGCCGTTTAAAGAGTAAATCATAACAGGCCAACGATAGGCGCTCATTTGAGGCGGTGGGCAGAGGTGGGGGCCACATTCACTCCCCTTTGGCCACTTAGAGGGCGGCAACATTGAGCAAAGCAACACAACTATACGAGCTTCAGCTCATCGACCTCGACATCGACGCGAGGAACGAGACTCTGGCGAGCGTGGAGAGCCAGCTAGGAGAACCGGCAGAACTGGCCGCCGCGCGCCAGGCCTGTCAGGAGGCACAGCAAGCCGTCGCCGCGCTGGAGGAGCGGCGCCAGCGTCTAGAGTGGGCAATAGAGGACGTGCAGGCCAAGGTCGCTCCGCTGGAAAAGAAGCTCTACGGCGGTACGGTGAGAATTCCCAAAGAGCTGACTAGCCTGCAGCAGGACGTAGAACACCTGAAGAAGCACAAGAGTGAGCTCGAAGACGAGACTCTGGAAGTGATGGGCGAGTTGGAGGAGGCGGAGGCAGATCTGCGAAGCAAGCAGAATGAGCTCGCCAGAATCGAGGAGGAATGGCAGCGCGCCCAGGGGGATCTCTTGGCACAGCAAGCGGCATTGCAGCAGGAGCTAGCCGCACTGCAGAAGCGACGCGACCTAGCGAGACAGGCCATCGACGCGGCCTCTCTTCAGATGTATGAGATCCTCCGTCCACAGAAAAGGGGCCTCGCCGTGGCCACCATCGAGCGCGGCATGTGCCAGGGGTGTCGCATTACCTTGCCGTCTACTGAAATCCAGCGGGTGCGCAGCAGCCCAGAGCTAATTCGGTGCAGTAGCTGCGGCCGCATCCTTTGCTTGATTTAACTCAACTTCGGTTGACACTGTTTCGGCCGGGTGGTACAATGGGGTTGGTCCAAGTAGATCGGGTGACCGCGCGCTGCAAGGTGCGAGGAAAGTCCGAGCTCCAGCGGGCTGGGCGCTGGGTAACACCCAGGAGGGGCGACCCTACGGAAAGTGCAACAGAAACATACCGCCTTAGGGCAAGGGTGAAATGGTGAGGTAAGAGCTCACCAGCAGCTGGGTGACCAGCTGGCTGGGCAAACCCCGCCCGGAGCAAGACCGAATAGGAGGACGAAACCTAGGGGCCACGGCCTCTAGAGCAGGCGCCCGCCCAGTCCTCGGGTTGGTCGCTAGAGGCGGCGGGTAACCACCGTCGTAGATGGATGGTCACCGCCTTCCCTCGGGAAGGTACAGAACTCGGCTTATAGATCTGCTTGGGCCGTGCAGCTATCAGCCGCCAGCTTTCAGCCGTTAAGTGGTTCGTCTCCGACAGGATTTCCAGGGTAAAGGGTGAAGGAGGAACGATGAAGCGGGAAGGGCCCGGTTTTGTAGTTCGCCCTTCGGATTTCATCCTTTATTCTGTTCCTCCTTGTATGATCCCCCGCTCAAGGCTTACTGACGGCTGATAGCTGCTGGCTACCTAAGAGAGAGGAGCAGCGCGATGGGCATTGAGGAACGGATCAGGGATTGGCGGGCCTTGCTGGTGATTGGCGGCGCGATGAGGGCCGGGATCCTCGAGGTGTTAGCCGATCGGGAACTCTCGGCGAAGGAAATCGCCAGTATGCTGAGTGCCAGCGAGCGGGCGGTTTGGGTAACCACCGAGGCCCTCGTGGACGTGGAGTGTCTGGAGAGAGGCAACGGTACCTACCGATTACGCGAGGACGCCCGCCAGCTCCTGTTCGACGAAAACAACCCGCGCTACCTCAGACGAGCGATGATGCATCAATACAATCTGGTCGGCCGCTGGCTTCAATTGCCCCAGGTGATCAAGGAGGGCAAGCCACAGCCCGGCGGGAGGCGTGGTTTAGAGGAAACAGCCGATTTCATCGGCGCTATGGCCAGGGGCGCCAGCGGATCGGCCGCCTTTCTCGCCGATCTTTGCCTCCAGCGCTCACCACAAGCGAAATCCATGCTCGACGTTGGAGGCGGACCTGGCATTCACGCTCTAGAGTTTGCTCGGCGCGGCTTAGCGGCAACCGTCTATGATCTGCCGCCTGTTATCGAGCTTGACCGCCAACACGGCTTGGAACGGCAAGGCGTGTCGTTGGTCGCGGGCGACTTCAATCAGAGCCTGCCGCCCGGTCCCTTCGACCTGGCCCTGCTCAGCAGCATCTGCCACATCTATGGTCCGGAGAAGAACACCGCCCTTTTCCAGCGCACCGCCGCTTCCCTCGCGCCAAACGGCGTCATCGCCGTCGTTGATTTCGTCCGCGGCATTAGCCCGGCGGCACCTCTCTTCGGTGTGAACATGCTCGTGGGCACAGAAGAGGGCGGCACCTGGACTGAAGAAGAGTATCGCCGTTGGCTGGCGGCGGCCGGGTTCGTGGACGTTCAGATCACTAACGTCGGCGGGCCAGGGCGCCAACTGATCACCGCCCGACGAGCCCCTTGAGAATGGACCAGCATAGGATCGCTATTCGACGACCCCTCTTGGGAATAGGAGCACAGGCGCCAGTGCACGTGTGCACACGTGCACTGGTAGACCAGCGCGGGTGCCATCGCCCTCGCTGGGCTGATCTGGAGAGCAAGCGATCCCTGCAGATGCGCTGCCTAGCCATGTTTCTCCTTACCAGTTATTCAACTATGTGGATGCGCGATTAACCATTTGCCACCGCTGATCATATCCGCATAGGGACCTGGATCCAGTACCTCATCCTGGCATAGTTGTTGCATAAAGGGACAGCTATCCAGGAGTGTAGCCTTCGCTGCATCGGCGATAGCCCAACCAACCTTCTGCACTGTATCGTTCTCGAGGGAATCAGTCACGGCCGGGACGCCGTCGGCGAGCTTACGGCAGGGTCGCTACCGGCATGACAATAACACATGTGGTATACTCATTAAGTCATGGACCGTCAGGTTTGGCCAAATGTTGGACACTACACTCATTGATGGAGACAGTGGGTTCATGACGAACCCCTCGACATAGGATAGATACTCATGCGCAAGAAAGAAAGCTCTAAGAACGGTGGTAATCCGACAGCCGAGACACAGATCCTGACAGCTACCGAGGAGATCAAAGGATGGCCGGAGGCCCTCAACCGACCATTCCGCATCATCGCTTTTGACTGGGATGGCACAGCGGTCAAGGACCGCAGGCAAGATGCCACACCAGTGCGTTGGCGTTTGGAACGGCTGCTGCAGCTTGGCGTGCGCATTGTGGTGATCACCGGAACAAACTTCGGTAATGTCGACCGTCAGTTCTCGTCGGCGATTAAAGGGCCACATAAGCAGGGCCTCTACATCTGTACCAACCGGGGGTCCGAGGTCTACGGCTTCGATGCCGACTCGCGCCCAGTGCTCATTTGGCAGAGGCAAGCTACTCCGGAAGAAGACCAGAAACTCACCGCCGTAGCCGAAACGGTGCAGCAGACTCTGGAGGCTACCACTGGTCTGGCCGTGGCTGTGATCTATGACCGCCTTAACCGACGCAAGGTCGATGTCATCCCTGTGCCAGAATGGGAGAACCCGCCGAAATCGGCCATCGGCCAGCTCTTGCAGGCTACAGAGGAGCGCCTAAAGAAGGGCGGTCTTTCCGGAGGACTCAAAGAGGTCATTGCTTTGACTAAACGCGTGGCCAAGGAGATGAACCTACGTGACGCTCGCATCACCAGCGACGTCAAGCACGTCGAGGTGGGACTCACCGATAAAGCCGATTCGGTGGCTTGGCTGATGAATGAACTAGCGGTGAAGGAAGATGTCCCGGCCGAAGATATCTTGATCGCGGGTGACGAATTCGGACCGATTGCTGGCTTCGAGGGGAGCGACTACCGGATGGTTACCCCAGTGGCAAGAGAGGCCGTTTTCGTCTCAGTCGGCCCCGAGCCAAATGGGACCCCGCCCGGGGTGATCCATCTCGGCGGCGGGCCCCAACGCTTCTGGGAACTTCTCGATCACCAACTCGCCATGCGCGAGCAGCAACAATGGGGGCTCTCGCTGGAGTCTCCTACGGTGGATCCCTCCTGGCTCTTGTACGAGCAGGGCTTCACCCCAGAGCGCGAGCACGAGCTCGAGTCCCTCTTCAGCCTGGGGAATGGCTACGTCGGCACGCGCGGCGCGATCTCTGGCGCCAGTCCCTTCTCTGCACCGGCCACCTTCGTCGCGGGAGTATTCGATGCGCCAACGCCAACCAATCCTATCCCGAAGCTAGTGGTTGCTCCCGATTGGGCCAAGTGGAACATGTTCCTCAACGGCCAAGTACTCAGTCTCGAACAGAACCGGATCCTAGAGCACCGGCGCACCCTCGACATGCGGCGTGGCATCCTCTTGCGAGAATGGCGCCAGCAAGATGCCGCGGGACGGATCACGCGCCTTCGCACCCTGCGTTTCGTATCGCTTGCCGACTGCCATGCCCTGGTACAGGTGCTGACCGTGCAGCCAGAGAACTACAGTGGTACGATCCACCTTGAAACCCTCCTCGACGGGCGCGTCGCCAACCGGGGTGGCCTGGTGTTGTTAGAGCCGGTGCACGCTGGCGTGCAGGAGTGTGGGCCTCTCCTCGTCATGCGCACCCTCGGCTCCAACATCCTCTTGGCCATGGGTGCTGTCACGGCCTTTCACGACACTGAAAACTCTCACGCGGTAGTGGAAGCGCGTGCCGAGGACCGGTGGACCATGGAGCGGTGGAAGTGGGAAGCGTTGATCGGGCAGAGATACCGCATCGATAAGCTAACCTCGCTCTACACCTCGCGCGATACAGATGATCCGGCCGCGGCCGCCTGCCAGCACCTTGCCCAACTAGTGAAGAAAGGCCCAGAGACGCTCTTCCGAGAACACGTGCGGGCTTGGGCCAAGCGCTGGAGGATGGCCGATATCCAGATCCGCGACGATCCTGCCGCTCAACGTGCTGTGCGCTTTGCCCTCTACCACCTGATCAGCGCAGCCCACTCCGGCGACGAGCGGGTTTCGGTGGGTGCCCGCGCCCTTACGGGCCAGTCCTATGATGGGCATGTCTTCTGGGACACAGAGACCTTCATCCTGCCATTCTATATCTTTACCGACCCACCTACAGCTCGCGCGCTCCTCATGTACCGCTATCACACCTTGCCCGCTGCAAGGGCCAAGGCTAAGGAGATGGGCTACCGCGGTGCCCTTTACGCCTGGGAGTCCGCTCTCACCGGCGAGGAGACTACGCCCCCACTGGTGGTCATGCCGGGCGGAAAGGTGGTACCGGTCCTCTCTGGCGTATTGGAGCAACACATTAGCGCGGATATAGCCTTTGCCGTCTGGCAGTACTGGCAGGCTACCGGTGACGACGCGTTTCTCCGCGACGCGGGCGCCGAGATCATCCTCGAAGTGGCCCGGTTTTGGGCCAGCCGGGTGGTATTGGGTGAGGATAACCAATACCACCTCCTGAAGGTTATCGGACCCGACGAATACCACGAGGGAGTGGACGACAACGCCTTCACCAACTGGATGGCTCGTTGGAGCTTGCAGCAAGGGTTGGAAGTTGCCAATCTGCTGCGCCAGCGCTGGCCCGAGTGTTGGGCTACCCTAGCCGAGCGACTCCAGATCGAGCCTGCGGAACTAGCAGAGTGGCGACGGATCGCCGACGGGATCGTCAGCTGCGTCGACCCTGCCACTAGTCTCATCGAGCAGTTTGCGGGATACTTCGGCCTGGAGTACATCGATCTCCAGGCCTACGAGCCTCGCAGCGTACCTATGGACGTAATCCTTGGTCGTGACCGCACAGAGGCTTCGCAAGTGCTCAAACAAGCCGATGTAGTGCTCTTGCTCCATCTCTTCTGGGATCAGCTCCCCCCGGCAATGTGCGAGGCCAACTTCCGTTACTACGAGCCTCGGACAGGGCACGGTAGCTCTCTCAGCCCGGGCATCTACGCGCTGGTCGCTGCCCGGCTTGGTGACGTCGACGCCGCTATGTCTTACTTCCGCCAGGCCTACGAGATCGATCTCTCGAACAATATGGGGAATGCTGCTGGCGGTATTCATATCGCCGCCCAGGGCAGTATCTGGCAATCGATTGTCTTTGGGTTTGCCGGCATGAGCTTACGTGAAGACGGTCTGCGGTTCGATCCACACCTGCCGCGTGCCTGGCGGTTCGTGCAGTTTTCTGTCCAGTGGCATGGCCGCACTTTGCGTCTGACCCTTCAGAGTCAACCACAACAGGCTGAGGTAGTGGTAGAAGGGGCGGAACCTTTGACGTTGCAGCTAGGGGACCAGCCAGGACAAATCGTCGAGCCTGGGTGCCGTTACCGTGCCCGCTGGCTTGGGGACACCTGGGGCTCTTGGAAAGAAGTATGAGAATGATTGGTGACACGCATCAAGTACCTGCACTCCCAACACAGGTGGCGGTCCGCCCATTTCGCCCCCAAGAACGGCGCGGTCGCCAGAAACCCGCTATCCATGTCCCCCTTGACGGATCGTTAGAGGCCAAGAAAGCACTGCCCTTCGCCGCAGAGATAGCACGCCTGACCGGGGCAGCGATTCACATTGTGTACGTGAGTAGGTCTCCTATCCCTCTGGAGGATGTACCTGTCCATCTTCACCTCAAGCCCGAAGAGATCCTCGGCGCTTCGATCGACCTTCGGACGGGCAATCCAGTAGAAGCGATTCTCCAAGCCTCGGCAGAGCATAACGGCATCTTGATCGCAATGACCACCCATGGGGGTGGCAGCCCACCCGAACCTGTGGGGATCGTCGCCGCCGGCGTGGTAAGGAAAGCATCATGCCCTGTCCTGATGATCCGGCCGGAGGCCCGCCCTCGCTTACCGATCCGCCGCGTTCTCTTGCCTCTCGACGGCACGCCAAGCGCCGCCCAGGCGATCAGCCCAGCGGTCGATCTTGCTCATCTCGCCGGTGCCGATCTGATCGTCCTCCACGTCGCGCCGCGGAAGGGAGGTATCCCCCTGGAGCCGGGGACGATGACAACACCGCGCTATGTTGATCAGCCCCAACACGAGTGGCCGTCTTGGGCAAGCGAGTTCATGGAACGCTTTGCCAGCCATCTGGTGCAGTCTCCGTACACGGTGCCCACCGAACTCTTTCTGACGCATGGTCAGCCAGGCAGCGAGATCCTTCTCTTTGCCTACGAGAAGGATATCGATCTCATCGTCCTCGAACGTCGTGGCAACATCGACCGTAAACACGCGAATCTGATGACGGCTGTACTGCGGCGGGCGCCCTGCCCTGTCCTCCTTCTTCACAAGGAGATCAGACCGTTTGTGTTTGCTACCGAACGCAGGGCGGACGTATGTTAGAGGCGAAGCGCGCTGCACAGAATTCATGGTGTCTTGCCCGAGAAGCAAGAATGCAGGCTGAGGGCTGTTGACGGACTAGCATCCTTCGGCGAAAGATAGCCCGCGCAGCGGGAATGCCGGCTTCGTCTTGGCCGCACCAGGAGTATAGACTATAGCCTGCTCGTCCCCGCCAGATCGCCCGGATTGCCACCAATACCTGTGTTTTTGACAAGCACCATAGTCCGCCGGCGCCCGCTGGAGCTAGCAAGCGCATTAGCGGCTAGAGAACTCTCCTTCGCCCTCCGCCCATACCACGCAACTTACCTCTACACTTGCCCCTACTACTTCGCTGAGAGCCCGCCGCAGGTGCCCTCGCAACCGGATATTGATCCAGTCTCTGACGAAGCCATTTCGTACGGCAATCACAAAAGTATCTCCCTCCCGCCTCACCAGGCTGCTGCCCCGCAGCCAAGTATCGAAGTTCGCCTTGCTGATCTGGTCCGTGAGAGATCGAAGCGCGGTAGCCCAAACCGCCTGGTCCGCCTCCGTCGCCCCACTTCCGTGTGCTACTGCTGCATCTTGTTCTAGCTCGCTATTCCCCACCCCCACCAGCGCTCTAGCTACTGCTCCTTCAGCCGTGAGACTTGGGAGACCAACTCCAGCCTCGCCACGTGCCCTCCGTGGGCGGCTCGAGGATAGCTGCCTATCATGAAGTCGGGCACCACTCTCTCGTTCCGTTCTAAACCCTTCCCTTCGCCACCGTTCACAGATCTGGCGGATCCTTCGTGGTGCCACGTAGCTGCTCCCACTTTCCACCGCTTCAACGATCGCTGCCATAACCCAAGCGGCGCCAGTGTCTCCCTCGCCACTGTCCCGGGCTACTGCATCGAAGTCCGCCGCGATCTGCCGCAGGAGGTCTTGTTCGAGACCTGTCGCACGGCGCCCATTCGCCGCCTCAAAGAGCAGCACTACCTCCTCGGTCGCCCTGGTCTCATTACCATGCTCTGCCCCACGCTGTGGTCGAACTTGCTCTGTTCGTGGGTTTGGCCCTCGCGTCGTCGCCATCCTCCCCATTACTTCCTCTGCATGGCCAATCGCTTCGCAGTTTCTTGGACTCTGGCCTGCCAAAACTATCTCATCTCTCTTGGTGGTAGTGGTAGTCGTCATGGTCCCTGTATTGTTTGGTCGGCAGTCCTCGTTATGTTCTTTATTTATGGGCGCGCCGTTTGCCTCTCTGCCGGGCATCAACTGCCCATCAGCTGTGATCTCATTGCGCTTCTGAGGCGCAATCTTTGCCTTCCTGACAGGCAAATTTTGCCTGTCAGGCGGGGCGATGGTGCTGGGGTCATCGTTGGAAGAACTGGAAGGATCGTCGTCGACTTGGAGGTCTAGATACCATCCTTCGGCATACACTTCCTGTCCAGTTTCGGGGGAGGGCCAGCGGCGCCACTCGCCGAGGATGAAAACATAACCCCGCCCGGTGTTCTGGGTGCGGCAAGCGCCGATATCGCGCAATTCCTTGAAGATATCGGCCAGAGAGCGACTACTGATGTTCATGCACTGCTTGGCAATCAGCTCCTTCGTTGCATAGGCGGCGAGGAACCCCTGTTCGTAGAACGGGCGGATCTCGCGCGGGGCCCGGAGGGGATCACGCCATATGTGCCGGCGGAGCCACACATACAGTTTGAACCCTTCCGGGCTCCAGCGGTGGAAGAGCGGATGATCGATTAGATCGAAGACCACAGGGACAAACTGCACACGGTCTTCTCGGAATAAGCTCATCCGGTTTCACCCAGTGGGAGTTCCCAGTTATCGTTAACCGTTGCTGGTTTTCAGAGCCTAGCCTTGTGGACTAGGGCCCCTTTTCTCGTCAGGACGGCACCGGGCAGATATCGCGCTGCCACATGGAGCAGGTGTCGGATAACAGATCAGAGATAATTGGTGGCGGCTAGACCTTCTCCGGTTGGTCAGGCAGGGGCGAGAGCCTGGCCGCTTGCCGCCAGCGTTGGACCACCAAGCGAACGACCAATCGCAGGTCCTGCTTATCTTCCTCTGACAGGCCATCGTCGGCCAAGGTGTTGGCGAGGAGCAAGAGGGTTGGGTCGGCCGGCCCGGCGGCCGCCAGGGCGGCCGGGAGGTGCCCAGCGGCGGCCAGCAGAGTATCCTTTTCTACGGGGTCAAGACCCAGAGCTTCGGCGGCGGTCTCGACCAGCCGGCGGTTGCCTGAACCTTGCCCGCTACGCTCCAGCCGGTTGACGTAGGCCGGGTTCATCCCCATGCGGCGGGCCAAGGCGTTTTGGGAAAGACCCGCCCGTTCGCGGTACTGTCGAAAGAGCAAGGAAAAGTCGCTCATCGGAAGAAACCTAAGGTGTGCTTCAGTGTATTCTACCCTGCCATTACATCTCTGTCAAGCGCCGGGGGCCGGGGCCTCGCTATTACGAGCATGTAACAGAACGAGGGAGACCCAGAGTTGCAGGGTGTTGCAATTCTGTATCGGCATTACATTCTGGTAGTGGCACGTGCGGGTTTTGAGGTGAGGCATGTCTGGGTGGGGCTTGGCCGGTGCAGGCAACCGAAAGGTGGAAAAGCTATATCGGCACGGGCTGTGAGGGAAACTGGAGATCTGCCTTAGACGCGGCTATGAGACCCCGGTTCCTTCTCCCAGCCGGTGGAGACCGCTCTGGTGGTTCTTGCTCTTCTCTGCGATCCAGGTGAGAACATGGACTCCCATAGACCTATAATGGTGCTATAATAGCGCCATGCGAATCGGCAGTTTGAGCAAGTCCCTAGGAGTGCGAGTCCCTACCTTGCGCCGTTGGACTCAAGAGTTCGCTATGGGTCTGAGCGCGGAAGCCCGGGGCGGGGAAGGGCGTCCTCGCCGGTTCAACGCGCGTGACCAGCATCTGCTAACGCGGGTGCGCGACCTGCTAGCCGACGAAGAGGCAACCTATGTTGCTGTGCGGCGCCAGCTAGTCCAGGAGGGGTTGATGGCTGGTGGGGAGGACGTCGACGGTCCTGCCACGCCTGAGGAACGAGACGCTGGCGAGAGGTTTGTCCTGAGCGTCGCCGAGCGTAGTCTAGCGCCGCTGCGTGAGAGACTGGCGCTGCTGGAAGAGCAACTGCAGGTGATGACTAAGGAGCTAGCGAAGCTGCAGGCGCGGGTGGCGACACTGGAGCAGGAGGAGGCGCTGGAGCGCCAGCCAGACACAAACAAGCGGCGATGGATTCGCTAGGCGGCGAAGTTGCCCATAATCAGCCAGTTATGTCTGGTAGTGGAAAAGGCTGCGCAACTGTTGAGCCTCGGGGACTGTCTTTGTTATACCTCCTTGCCGGGCGGGTAGGTGACAGGGGTGTGGGGGTGATATGCTGCCACTGAAGTCCTAGGCACTGTTGCTTACTACGCCCTGACAAGCGGTTAGGCTGGTCGTAGCTATACTAGACAGGCTGGCCAGTAGGCTGGTCATGTGGGCAAGGGTGGACAACGGGGGTGACATGGGTAGTAAGGAGGGCTATCCGCTGAGGGATGGTAGGAATCGTGTTGTTGGCAGTGGTCTCCGGGGTGGGGGTCGGACTGGTCCGCGGGGGGTCTTTGAGAGGGTTAGGGCAGGTGCGCCTGCGCGACAGTTGGCTGGTCTTGGCCGCAGTGGCCATTCGCCTCCTGGCGCCGCGTCTGACCGCCTTGACGGTGATGGCTACCGGGTGGGAGCAGTGGATCTACCCTGTTGCTGATGCTGTGCTAGTGGTCTTCATGATCCTAAATGTACGGCTGGCCGGGGCTTGGCTAGCGGCAATAGGGCTAGGGGCCAACGTGCTTGTACGGTGGCTGAATGGCGGGAAGATGCCGGTAGCGCGGGACCTGGCAGCGCGGCTAGGATTTACCGGCGAGGCGGGGGAACTGGCCCGACGCGGGGACTGGCTACACGCGGAGTTCATCGATGCGCACACTAGGGTGCCCTTTCTGGGGGATATCATCTATCTTGGGCATCCGTATCCTTGGCCTGGAGTGCTAAGCGTTGGCGATCTCCTGCTCGGCCTAGGCGTGGTCATGTTCGTGCAAGGCGCCATGGTAGCTTCTCGCAAGGGCAGCAGCCCACTGGTGGAAGACGGCTGAGACCATTCCGGAAGCAATGATTGTTGGAAGAGTGGGAGTCCGAGCTGCCAGGTCCGCAGGGAGTGTAGTCCAGGTTGGCGAACGTGGAGGACGGCAGTCCGTGAGCGAACCTAAGCGCGGACTGCATACTGGTGGTCCAGAGGGAGAACGGGAGGCTCAGCAAGGATGAGTGGTCAACCTGTCGTTGTCCAGTGAAAATGTCACGTTAACGGTTCAGTGAATTTGACACCACGTGCGGTCGACGCCAAGGATGATCGGCTGCTGGTCGATGCGACTTGCG
>Ga0315298_1005400_pt1 | contig 18191 bp, 19 predicted proteins | sample WHS_1_MG_FD_203077 | JGI IMG/M metagenome (GOLD analysis project Ga0315298, IMG submission 203077) | Extremophilic microbial mat communities from Washburn Hot Springs, YNP, Wyoming, USA - WHS_1_MG | ecosystem: Environmental > Aquatic > Thermal springs > Hot (42-90C) | place: USA: Wyoming...
AAAAACTAAACTCCCACAAATTGATAAAAGAAAGATCTAGATAAGAAATGAATGTTTCTTTAAAAAAGGAAAAATTTAGAAGGAACCACCTTTACTATTTTTGGAGTCAATTTCATTACTACTAACATTTGTTGATAAAACCCCCATAAACCTTCAGAACTTTTCTCCAATCTCCATATTGCTTAAAAAGATCACTGAGATATCTGATTCCAACCCTTACATTCAACGCCGGGTCATGCTTCGATGAAAAACCGCTCAACTGGTCTGACTTTACATATTCATTCCAAATGGCAGGCATTAATTGCATTAACCCCCTTGCACCTTCCGAACTAATAGAATTGGTCTTAAAAGATGATTCGGTTTCAATAACACCAAGCACAATATAAATCGGTATCCTATTTACCTTTGACTCCTCTATCACTACATCAGCAATCTGAAGCGCCTGCCCTACCGTGAGCGGTTTATTTCTCAGAATTTCAAGCAGCCTATACCTGCTTTCGACTTCAACTAAATGACGCTTAACAACACCATAAGCTTCCCTTATCAAATCAGTCTCAATCTTATTTGCAGCTGGAAACAAAAAAACAATAATCGTCAAAACCAATCCAAGCCCATGAATGATAAAAGCTCTCCTCTTTACCTTCCTCAGGATTTTTTTATGAGTTTCAAGAAAAATAACTGACATTTTAAACCTCCTCTCTCAGCGTGGGATGAATGATAGAAATAACCCAACCCCGCCTCTCTACTTCCTCTTCGGCTTCCCGTAAATTCTTGAACTTCAGAATTTCCTTAGCGCTCGGAGCAATAACAACAACACTCATATCAAACCTCTGGATCAGCGTTGCCCTTGGTTTGCCATTCAAAAGTATTGGGTCCTGCATCAACATCTCACCTCCTTCAAGCTCTTGCAAAAAATTGCACCCAAAAGGATAGCTTCTCTTCTTTCTATTCCAAAATCCAGACTACCCTTATTTACGCAAAAATTGGCTTTAAAACAATTCGAACGCAATTGCGGTATATTTGGGTATAGGAAAATAAAAAAGTCTCGCCATAACGCAAAATTTAAAACTACAGAGGGTATTTTAAAAAAGAGTTGTAGTATTTTTCTGCTTATCAATTCCTACTCACCTCCCAAAACCATTTTCGCCTGCTTCCTTAACTGCTCCCTTCTCTCCTCAAATTTTATTATTCTATCTTTCTTCCTCTCTTCGTCTTCTTTTTCCCATTTCTGCTGTAATTCTGATAAAAATTTCTTAGCTATTTCTTTTTCCTTTTCCGTTTCAACCATAATTTCTTTCTCAACTATCTCATTCCCATAAATTTGGATTTCTTTAACTCTTCCTTGCTTTACTAAATAATCATTTTCAAAATCATCAAGTATAAAATCTCTCAATTCTGAGATTTTTGGAAACCATTTCAGCTCTTTTATTGCCCTATCAACAGCTTTCTCTATTTTCTCAATAGGAAATTCCCCAAGATACTCAGCATACAAACTTGCCTGTTCCTCAGTTACCTTTTCCCTAAATGCTATCGCCAGTTTTGAAAGCAATAACAGGAACCTCTTCTCTTCTTGCTTTTTCATTCTCTTCCTCCGCTAATATTTTCTCAGCCCACGGTTTTAACCCTTTAAGATAAGGATTTATCTCTTTGTCTGGAAATCTTTTAGCATTTTCATAATTTCCCTCAAATACCTTGACGGCATTGGTATCATTCTTTATCAACCAATCAAAAGTTGGAGACCAATCCTTATTCCCATCCTTCCCTGGGATAAGAATTAAATCTGCTTTTTCAAAAACAACCCTCCACCACTCAAGGTCAGGCTTTTCTTTTTTCCTTACTTCAAGCTTTTGAAGACGACTTCTGCTAAGAGAAGTGACTTTAGGCAGATAATGGATTGTAGAGTTAAAAAGGTCTACTAATTTTTTAGACCATTCTGTTAGACCATCGGAACGGGGTTTCACTTTTTCTTCCATTTTCCCCTCTACACATATATTTTTATCTTCTTTTTTCTCTTTCTCTTTCTCTTTATCTTTATCTTTCTCTTTCTCTTTCTCTTTATCTTTTTCTTTATCTTTTTCTTTATCTTTATATTTATCTTTATCTTTATATTTATCTTTATATATAGTCACGTTATCCGTTACACCTGCAACGTTATTAGTTACTGATGTAACTTTATTCGTTTCAGATGTAACGTTTTCAGTTACATTTGTAACATTATCCGTAACATTATCAATTTTTTTCTCAGATAATTTTCCCTTTTTATTTCGATATTTTATAACTCGCTTATGGCTATCACTTAACGAATAAACTTTCCAACTCTTAATATACAAAGTCCCATTTTTTAGTCTTTCCAATTTTCCAAGTTGAATAAATTTTTCAATAGATCTTTCCAATAATTGCTCATCAACAATTAACAAACCCGCTAATTGTTTAATGTGATATGGTGTATCGTAATTGGCCCGTATAAAACCATCATCTTTCCCGGCTAAGGCAAGTAAATCAATCCAAATTGCTCTTTCTTCAACCGTGCATTCTATCCTCGTTGACCCTAAAAGCCATTTGTCAATCCAAAGGGGAATCCAATGATATTCCGATGTCCTCTTCCTCATCTAAGCACCTCCATCTCCAAAAAAACTATTCAAAAAATAGGAAAAAACCGCAGGTGTATAGCCGAATACCTTAACCCTACCAGGTGGGTTTTGGAAAAATCTCTCAGCCAACACCTCAAGCTCTTTAAACGAAAAATTTCTCAGCAGTTCTCTCGCTACATCAACATCTGTTAATCCTAATACATAAGGCTTCCCAGTTTTCTCCTTAACTTTATTCGACCAAAACAACATAAAATCTCTTATTTCCCTGCTTCTACTACACTTTTCTGCCTGAGCCTTCATTACCCTATCTGTAATCTCCCTTAAGATACTTTTAATCAATCCCTTTTCCCCAAGCATCATTGGAGTCCTACCATTTACCAAATCCTCAAGTTGCTTTCCATACCTATTGAGTAAAAAAAGCCTTTCATTAATACCTTTTGGACTAAACTTATAAAGGAGGGTTAAAAACAAAATCTTCTCTGTATCATCTTCAATTTCTAAAAAATAACTATATATTTTTTTACCAAATATCATTTTATGAAAATCAACCAGCCATATATACTCCTCACCTTTAACCTCTGCTATATCAATCAGCTTCAACAGCAGAAGCTCAACCTTCTCTCTTTCCCATTTTTCTAATTTTTGGTCAATAGGAAGGTTCGGCGGGTAAATCTTCTCTGCAATTTCCCTTGCACTAAGGGGCTTAAAATTCTTCGAGAGAAGGCCAGGAAATGGTTTACGTTCAGCTATATAGGTAAGCATCAACCACCGCCATTTAGTTTCGTCAGAATCCAGAGCCAAAACCCTCTTAAAAATTGGCTTAGCAGGCGGAAATGCAATCCTTTGCATATCTAAAAAAGAGCCTCTTCCTCTCCTCCAGCATTTTCTATTTTCTTTTTCGTATTTATGAAGTGAACCCTGCTTCCCACTATTTCCATCACATTCTTCGTATATCCATTATCTTCAACGCTTCTCGAACAAACCCTTCCAACTACAAGAACTGAATCTCCCTTTGAGAGATACTTTTGACACGTCTCAGCTGTTTTCCCAAAACACCTTACTGTAATCCAGTCAACCTTATCATCTCCCTCTTTATCCTTCCGTGAAACCGCAACAACCAGATTCGCCATAGTCTGACCCGATTTTAAACTCCTTACCTCCGGGTCCCTACCCAAATTTCCTGCAACCACAGCAAAGCTCAATCCCCTCATTTCCCATTCTCCTTTATGAGAAATTATCTAACATCTACCAAACCATAACCGATGGTCCTCAATCATATTCAAATTTAACGGATGAACCATTATTAGTTTTTGAAAAAACTAATTTTGTCTGAAAAAGGCTTTTTGTTTCTGGAATATGTGTTATAATTACCACCAGCCCATATATCTTTCTTAATAATCGGAGCATTTCCATTGTGCTCTGGAGTCTTTCTTCATCCAAAGGGCCAAAAATTTCATCAGCAATCAACGTCTCAACTTTTGTCCCACGGCGAAGCAATAGTGTTCTCCCAATCCCCAATCTTAAGGCTAAACCAACCATCAGCTTTTCCCCTCCAGAGAGAAATTTATATGGCTTCTCACCATCCGAATCATGGATTATCAGGTGGATTTCATCCTTCATTTTCTTTGTCGTTTTGGTCATCTTCTCAGTCTTTATCTCTACCCTCAAGCCATTCGGACTTATAAGGCTAAGAATCTCGTTAGCTTTACTCTCTACCACTGCAATACTTCTTGAGATGAGCATATAGGGAATCTGTTTAAATGCCTCTTCAAGGGTTTGATAAATTGCTTTCTTCGATGCTATCTCCTCGCTCTCTTTCTCATCTGCCTCTATCTGGTTTTTAAGTTCTTCAATTTGTTTTGTCCCTGCCTCAATAAAACCAATCCTTTTTACCACCTCTTCCCTTCTTCTTGAAATATCAGCCAATTGGCTCGAGATTGTGCGAAGCTCCTTCTCAACTTCTTCTTTTACTGAAAGCCTTTTCTCGAGCGCTTCGATTTCTTTCCTCCTTTTTTCAATGCCTGCCATTATCTCTCCACTTCTTTCCTCAAGCCTTTTCTCCTCTTCAATCAGTTTTGGTAATTCCTGCTCTGCTAAATTAATCTCAGGCGCAAGTTTCGTAAACTCCCTTAAACCAGAAAGCTCCAATCTAATACCCTTAATCCTCTCTTCCACCTCTTTTGCCTTTGCTTTCTTTATATTCAACTCTTTTTCAAGTGAACTAATTTTATTATCCAGCTCCTCTCTCATCTTGTTTATTTCGGACTCAATCTCACTCTTCTTCTCCTCAAGATTCTTAATCTCCGATTGGATACCAGAATCCTTTTTCTCAAGCACCTCTCTCCATTCATTTATTTCGCGCTCAAGCGCTGGTATCATCCTCTTTGCCTCAACAGCATCCTTAATGAAAATACACTTCTCGTTCACGTAAAAAAGGTCAACCTCAGGATGACACCTTAAACCCTTTAACTTCTCAGCATCCAGACTCATCCTCCTCAGCTTTTCTTCTTTTACCTTAAGAGAGGTGAAACCCTCGTTTATTCTAATCTGTTCGTTTCTAAGTTTAGATATTTCTGAATCTATCGCCTTTTCTTGCTCCTTTATTCTGTCCGTCTTCTTTTGGAAATCGATTCTTAAACTATCAATTTCATCTCTATATCCATTTACTTCAATATTCAGTCCAGAAAGCTCCTCCTCTAATTCACCAATTACTTTTTCCTTCTCTTTTTCCTCTTCTACTTTTTTAAGCACAGCATCTCTATTCTTAACCACCTTTTTAAACCGCTCTATATTAGAGAGCAAAGAGCTGTGAACAGAACCAATTGTTTTCAGCTCCTGTTCTGCCTGTGCCTTCAAGTTTCTTGCCGATTCTATTTCTTTTAACAGGCTTTCAAAACCTCCTAACTTTTTCTCCAGTTCTGACTTCTTCTTTTCAAGCTCTACAATTTGGGCATCCATCCCCTTAATCTCTTTTTCGAGATTATCTTTATCCTTTACACTTTCCGCTAATTCTCCAATTTTTGCCCGGCTCAAACCAATTCTTTCATCAATAGCCTTTATCCTTTCCGAAAGCTCCTTAACCGTATCCCTTGCAATTTGAGAAAACTCCTCATACTTCTTTAAGTCCCAAATCTCTGAAAAAAGCTCCATCCTCTCCGCTGGAGTAGCCTCCACAAAAGAATCTGCCTCCCCCTGCTCTATAATTGCCGACTTAACTAACACTTCATAATTAATCCCGAGAATCTTCTCTATCAGTGCCTGCGTTTCAGCCACTGTGCCGCCTGTTAAGTTCTTAACCTGATTCCCTTCCCTGTCTATCTCGAAAAGCTCAAGCATAGAGCTTCCCTTTGCAGTCTTTCTGCTCCTTTTGCGAATAACCCGATAGCATGAGCCGTTGATTGAAAAATCAACCTCAAGCTGCATTAAATCCCTTCCAACCCTGACAAAAGAGTCTATATCCGAAGCCCTCCCCTTACCAAATAAACAGCATAGGATGGAATCCACCAGCAATGAGGATTTGCCAGCTCCGTTATTTCCCACTGCTACTACGCTGTCAATATTTCTAAAATCTACTGTTGTATCAGAGTGGGAAAGGAAATTCACGGCACGTATTCTTTCTATCTTCATCTTCATCCCCCTAAATACGGCTGCTAAGCCACTTACTCTCCACCTCTTTTGCTGTCTCAATTAGTCTTCCAATGTAATGAGAAACTCCATCCTTATTCGATGCCCATAGCTTAATTGCCTCCTCAATTCCAGGCTCCTCATCTACATCTTCATCATCAATCCTTACAGATTCATCATCCACTTCTACACTGTTTAGAACATATTGGAAATTTAATGCCTTTATTCTTCTCTGAATCTCCTCAAGCTCCCATCTCTTTACCCTGCCTTTAATCCGTATTACCGCTTCATTATCAAGCCCTTCTAAAGCCCCTGAATCACTCAAAAAAGCATATGCATCTATCGTTTTATACCTTCTCGCTGGAAGCTCAATAAACTCTTCCTTAAACTCTTTATCCTTAAACTCATAAACCTTAAACCCAACCTTCATATCCTCTTCTCCAAATCCATTCCTTGCTATTGTCCCGCAGTAATACTTCTGAGGCACGTGAAGATGGCCAAAACACACAAGGTCAAATTTTCTGAGAAATTCTTCTCTAATGGAAATATCAAACGGAGGCACAATCTGCTCCTTACTGGCTATCCCTCCAGCAATGGAGAGATGACCGGCTATGATATTGAGAGCATCCCTGTCAATCTGCGCTGTGAAACTTGAAATTATCTCCTCCAGCTTGAAGCCGATAAGGCGGGCTAACTCCTCAGGGGATAAGTTCCTGTATTCAGGATTTGTTGTAATTGCTGATTTTCTTGGATAAGGGAGAGTAAAAACCTGAATCTTTCGTCCATTTGAGACAATCGGAATTATCTCCGGACGCTCTGAAACATAGATGCCAAACCTTCTTACAATCTGACCAAATATTGATAATGCATTTGCCTTTTCTGTCCCCTTACTACCATCATGATTGCCTTTCACTAACACCACAGGGGCTCTTTCAGAAAGCCTTTCAACCGCCTCGACTACAACCCTAATGGCTACATTTTCAGGCGAGCTGCTGTCAAAGACATCACCTGCTATTACAACCAAATCAACCTCATTCTCCTCAACAAACTCACAAATCCTTCCAAGTGCTTTTATCCTGTCCAGAAGATTTAAATTTATCCCATCTTTCAATACATATCTTCCAGCCAAAGTGCCACGATTGGACATGTGCAAATCGCCAGTAAAAGCTATTAACGCCATTTTTATCTCCTTTCTTAAAAAGGCAGTTCCTCTGGTTCTGGCATAGCCGTAAGGTGGTCAAAAAATTTCTTCCTCTCCGAATCAGTAAACTCCTCAAGTGGCTTCTTCAGCCGAGATTCGTCATACTTCTTTCTTTTTATCAGGGCTTTAAGAACCAGTATCTGCGTTGGCTTATCGTATTTTTCAAACTCTTTTTCCACCTGCTCTTGCTCTGATTTATTTTCAGGCTCAACTTCCACATCTTCAATCAACCCTTTTCCATCTCCACCGCTTAACTGCGCAGGTGTAACATCTATAACCTTCGATGAGTGAACATCAATTAAACTTTTTTCTGAGGGGCCATAAAGCAGATTCGTTGCCTCAAGCCCTTGCCTCAGCAAAAGTTCCCTTACCTTCGGGTCAGAAATATCTGGATTGAAGGCAATCTTTGGCACAACAAACGGCTTCTCAAGCTCCTCCTTCTTATAGGTGCCTTTTAACCCGAGAATCTTCCTTATCACCCTGTCCATTGCCCCGGTCTGTGCAAGCTGAAGCCTAAACTTTCTTTTCTGAAGCATATCCCTCTTTACACACTTCTCCACATAATCCTTCCTCTGCTGTTCAGTCCACCCCTTCTCTTTCTTAAGAGACTGGCTTTTCTTCTCGTATGACTCTCTTGTTTCTTCCTCAATTACTTTTAAATCAACCATATACTCAGCATTAAGAAGCATATAAGTTCCATCTTCTTTCCTAACCGCTGCCTCTGCCCTATAGGAGACAATATCAGGGTCACTACCATCATCTGTTCTATGGCATCCCCTTGCATTCCAGATAAGACCTGCTGCATAGCCGATTTTCTGCAGAGCCGCCGCTCTTAACGAATAATCTCCGCTCCCCTGAACAATCTCATACACCTCTCCAGCTGAAGGGTCAGGATTGACCTTCACAATCTCAAGCACTGGTTTATGAAAGGGGCTGATTTCTTTTATGGTCTGTGTTGGGACTAAAATGTTAAAATTCTTTTCCTTCCTGTATCTATCCAATTCTTCTTCAAACTTTTTAATTATATTTTCCATCTTTTACTCCTTTCTCCCATTTTCAGGGCTTGCAAATTTTTGCAATCAAATCTTCAGCTTCCCGTTAATCTTATGACCGCTAATCCACTGCTCAATATCCTTCTCGTTAAATCTAACCAAATGTCCAATTCTCACATGCGGAATAATCCCAGCTTTACACTTTTTGTAAACCCAAGAGGTTGAAACCTGAAGCCTCTTGGCTACCTCTGAAATTTTCATAAACCCATTATCCATCACTTTCTTCCCCTCCTTTGGCGTTATTAATTTTTCTTAATTCATCTATCATACCCATAGCCTCTGACAACTTTCTTGCCATCTCCTTTATCAGTAAAAAATCACCACCTCCTTTACCATCAGCAGATATAGAAATTCCTGTAATTTCAAAGAGCTTTTCTAACTCATTGATTTTCCAGCCCCTCTCTCCACTCAGCTTCTTCGAAAATACAGGCTCAGATAAACCCATCTTATATGCAACAATCTTCTGCCCACCTGCCTTTGCTATGGCAATTCTTAGCTCTTTTTCTAAATCTGCTGACATTTTTATTTCCCTTGACTTTTCTTGGATTCTGTGTAATATTTTTATTGCAACAAATGTTTAAAAGTTTAATTTTCTTATACAACAGTTGTTAAATTTTGTCAAGTAAAAAATTTACAATTGCGTAACTTATGGTAAAAAAAGAAAAACCTAATAAAGAATTTCTTGAACGTCTAATCGCTGCTGTTGAAAGGCAACTTGGAATTAGTTCAACCCAGCGCGGCTTTTCAAGAGCCATCGCAAAGGCTCTTAAAACCACTGACAGCACTGTTCAAAGATGGTTCGATGGGTCCCTCCCAAGTGCCGAATATTTATCAAAAATTTATAATATCTTTGGCTTAACTCCAAACTTTCTCCTGGGAATAGAAGAAAAAAGTAAATCAAGATTCGAAAAGCTACCCATTCCAACCCTTGAACTTGTTGATTTCGTAGATGTAAAACACCCTATAAAAAAAGAAGACTACTTCACCGTCCCTCTTGTTGCCGGGAAAATCGCTGCAGGCAGAGGAATGATTGTCGATGAAAACATAGAAGACTGGGTCATCATCCATAAAAACGTATCCTCAAAAAAGAAAAACCTGGTAGCCATTCGTATTGATAAACGAGAAGGAATGAGCATGTATCCAATCCTTAAACCTGATGACATCATAATTATTGACAGAGATGATAAAACCATTACGCCTAAAGGAATATATGCCGTTCGAATTGATGATGAATGCACCGTTAAAAGGGTCCAGCAGTCAGATGACCATCTGATTCTTATTCCTGAAAACCCAGAATATAAGGTTCAGTTAATAAATCTCCGAATCTATCCAGACCCTATCATTGGTCGGGTTATCTGGTGCAGTAAAAAGCTATAAGTGATGAGATGGATTAATGGCTAAAATCAGCTCCAAGTTATTTAAAGCCGCAAGAATTACACGAAATGCAGAAGTTATTGCATCTGGAAGTCCTACAAAAATCTTCAAGCGACTTATAAATATCTTTATTGGAAGAAAAATCGCAAGTAAAATCTACCGAAAATAATTCAAAAATCATAATGGCCTATGGCATCGCTTCAAAAATTCTCACGCTTAGGATACCGCATTTACTGGCGACTCTATCTCCCTGACGGCACATTTAAAGAGAAATATAAAGCCTCTAAATCAAAATCTGCTCTCAAAGAAATTCTTCCTGATATAGTAAAGATTGAACTACTTTCAAAGCGCAATGAACTCTCCGGCCAAGACCTTATCCGTGCACGAAATCTTGGTATTATAACGAAAGACGAAATACAGCTTTTCTCACAAAGCGTTGATATACCAGAAAATCATTATCTTCATGAACTAAGAGAAGACTTTGAAATAAAATCAAAAGCAGAATCATCTAATCCCCATTCTCATATTGCAAATCTTTCAAAAGCAAAAATCATAGAAGATTATTTTAAGGACATCCCTATTAGAAATATCAGTCCAGAATTAATTGAAAAATTTCGTGCCGAACGTAAAAGAACAGTAACAAATACTACAATTAATCATGACCTCAAGGTGCTTCGAAAATATTTTGATATTGCGGTCAACAAAGGATTCTTAAAAGATAACCCTGCCCGCAAAGTTAAACTCTTACCAGAACCTAAAGGAAGGATCCCTCGCTGTCTCTATCCAGATGAAATTAAGAAAATCTTCTCTTCCATCCACAAATTTAGACACCTACTTTATGGAGAGTTTGAATTTATATTTATGTGTCTTATATATACTGGTCTTCGTCGTTCCGAACTTTGTAATCTTAAGCCAGAGAATATCAAACTTCATTTACGTCAGATTCATATCATGGGTAAAGGCAAAAAGGTTCGTGTTATTGGTATTCATAGACATCTTCTTAAAGAATTCAAATCAAGGGTTCAACGAGGATATATAATAACTCCAAAAATTCATCCTGCTTCAATTACAAGGGCAATAAAATATGTATATCGAAAGCTCGGCCTTCCAGAGTCTCTTACCCTTCACAGCCTCCGCCATACTTATATTTCATATCTCTTAGAAAAAGGAGTGCCAACAAAAAAGGTAAAAGAACTTGCAGGGCACTTCAGCCTAACTGTAACTGACCGCTATACTCATGCACTACCCAGCGAAAAGGTAATCGAAGACGTTCTCGATTTCAATTAATATAATTTTGGTATCGCCAAAGTATCGCCACAAATTCAAATTTTGAGCAATTTTTGACAAAATGTCCATTTTATCCATTGCAGTTTATTTACCCTTCTTTTACTTGAAAAGTCTAATGAATTCGAGGAATTTGAATAATTATGAGTGGTTATAATTTTAATGGTCCCAACGGGATTCGAACCCGTGTTTTCGGCGTGAGAGGCCGATGTCCTAGGCCACTAGACGATGGGACCTCTAATTATGAGTTTAAAATTTTTTAGTTAAGTTTAATCTAATAGAAAAAATTCAAGAAATCAAGTCAAACCTTTTCTTGTATTAAATCGAAATAAATTTTATATTTATCATAAAAAATGATTCCTATCCGAGATGCAATTAGGTCAAAAACAATTCCTGTTACTAATTATTTCATTATAGGAATAAATATAATTGCTTTTTTCTGGCAACTTTTACAAGGTCCATACCTAAAAGATGTTCTTTACCTCTATGGAATTGTTCCCATTAGATATTCCGACCCTGAACTCTCAGCCCGTTTTACAACTCTACAACAGCTCCTACCTTTCTTCACCTCAATGTTTCTACATGGAGGATTTCTCCACATCCTTGGAAATATGTGGTTTCTTTATATCTTTGGTGATAACATTGAGGACAGACTTGGACATCTACGGTACTTGATTTTTTATCTTTTCTGTGGTTTAATTGCAGGCTTTGTTCATCTTTATACAAACTGGAATTCAAACATCCCAACCATTGGTGCAAGTGGGGCAATTTCAGGTATTATGGGGGCTTACTTAATTCTATATCCACATTCTCGAATATTGACATTAATTCCTATTTTTTTATTCTTTCAATTCGTTGAAATACCAGCTTTTATTTTTTTGGGATACTGGCTTCTAATTCAGCTTTTCTCCGCCAGTATTACCCCTAAAGGTGTTGGAGGAATTGCATGGTGGGCCCATATCGGTGGATTCTTAGCTGGTCTAATATTTGTCAAAATATTTGATATAATCCCAAGGATAGGTATCAGTAAAAGCCTCCGTAATTATACAGGACGTAAAACAACTCCTCGTATTCAATCTATCTCACCTAATTATTTAGAAGATGAATTAGATATGTATGGAACCATTTTTCTAACTCCCAGAGAGGCCTATTATGGTTCTCGAAAGCTTATCTCCATCACTCAAGGCCTGAGAAAACGAACATTAATGGTAACTATCCCACCCGGTATTAAAGAAGGAACAACTCTTCGCCTAAGGGGTCTTGGCCGAAGAAACATAAATGGAGAACGCGGAGACTTACTCCTTGAGGTAAGGATTATTGATTAATCATAAATAATAAATTTATCATAAATTCTTTTCCATCATCCTCTTCGAAGCTTTATTATAAATTCTTTAATCATATCATCAGTTCTAAACTTTTTTCTATCATATCGTTCGTAATGAGTCATTTCGTCTCTCTCCCTTACAAATCTTTCTCCAGGCCTATAATCTGGGTAGCCCAATACCATCATATCATAAATTTCTATTTTTTCGGGTATTCCTAATAAATCCTTTAAAAGGCATTTCACATCAGGACTCCCTGTAGCACTTACCCATTGGGACCCTAAACCAAGGGTATTTGCAGCAAGGGTCATGTAAAGAAAAGCACTTGCAAGGCTTGAAACAAAATGGGAATCCCCCCGCATTAGCATAGTTAGCAAAGGATAGGCCTCTTTTGTTCTTGGATCACCACAAACGACAATAAACACCGGTGCTTTTTTATATCCGGGCTCTTTTTGTGGCTTAATCAGAGTCGGAAATCTTAAACTCTCTTCCCTTGTAAGTTCTACTTTACGTGTAATTTCATTATGTTCAATTAAGATATTAACGATTTTCTCTTTTGTGTCTCTATCTTTAATAATAATAAATTCCCATGGTTGGGAATTCCCTCCCGAAGGAGCCCAACGAGCAGCTTCAATAATTTTTTCAACATATTCATCAGGAATAGGATCGGGTTTAAAATTTCTTATACTTCTTCTCCCTCTAATAAGTTTTAAAAAATTTTCGTAATCCATAAAGTTTCTCCTTTCTCAAATTAAAGTTAAATCTATTTATCCAATAAAATTCTAAGATTTTCAAACAGGTTTAATAAACTATTATTGTGAAAATTATATAATTTATATTAAAATATTTAAATAATATGGATAAAAAAGTTTCAACAGATTTTATAAGAGAACTTATTGAAGAGCATCTAAGGACAAATCGCTTTCAGGGACGTGTTGCTACACGTTTTCCGCCGGAACCTAACGGATATCTTCATATAGGCCATGCCAAGTCAATATGTCTCAATTTTGGAATAGCAGAACAATATGGAGGAACATGCAATTTACGTATGGATGACACAGACCCAAGTGGAGAGAGTCAGGAGTACGTGGATGCTATTATTCGTGATGTAAAATGGCTTGGGTTTAATTGGGGAGATAGATTATATTATGCTTCGGATTATTATGAACAATTATATCAATATGCCATAAAACTTATCAAAAAAGGAAAGGCCTATGTTTGTAGTCTTAGTCCAGAAGAGATAAAAGAGTATCGAGGTACTTTGACAGAACCTGGAAAAGAGAGTCCCTATCGAAATCGTTCCATAGAGGAAAATCTTGATTTATTTCAAAGGATGCGCGCCGGAGAGTTTGATGAGGGAACTCATGTCCTTCGAGCAAAAATAGATATGGCATCTCCTAATATACTATTAAGAGATCCGGTAATTTATAGAATTAAAAAAGTTCCTCATTATAGAACAGGAAATAAATGGTGTATATATCCAATGTATGATTTTGCTCATTGTCTTTCAGATTCTATTGAGGGAATTACCCACTCCATATGTACACTTGAATTTGAAAATAATCGTGCTCTTTACGACTGGTTTCTTGATGAACTTGAAGTTGAATGTCATCCCCAACAGATTGAATTTGCACGTTTAAACCTTAGCTATACTATATTGAGTAAAAGAAGGCTAATCGAATTAGTGGAAAAAGGTGTTGTTAATGGATGGGATGATCCACGAATGCCAACACTTGCTGGTATGAGAAGAAGAGGCTATACACCAGAGGCTATTCGTAACTTTTGCGACAGAATCGGTGTAGCCAAAAAAGAAAGTTTGGTTGATATTTCTTTACTCGAACACTGCGTAAGAGAAGATTTAAATGATAAGGCAAAAAGGGTTATGGCCGTGCTTAATCCTCTACGATTAGTAATTGATAATTATCCTCCTAATCAGGTTGAAGAGTTTGATTGCCCCTATCATCCTCAGAAACCAGAGATGGGATCCCGAAAAGTCCCATTTTCTCGAATCCTTTATATAGAAAAAGATGACTTCGTGGAAAAACCCCCGAAAAAATATTATCGGCTTGCTCCAGGCCGTGAAGTAAGATTAAGATATTCATATATTATTAAATGCACAAATATTGTTAAGGATGGAAATGGAGAAATCATTGCGGTTCACTGCACTTATGACCCTGAAACTCGAAACACCCCTCCTAAGGGGGACCATAAGGTAGAAGGTGTAATTCACTGGGTATCGGCATTCCATTCTCTATCTGCCGAAGTGAGACTTTATGATAGGCTTTTTAAGGTTCCTGATCCCCTTCAAGGAGATTCTGATTTTATGGAAAATTTAAATGAGAACTCTCTTATCATTCTCAAATCCTGTCGTGTAGAACCAAGTCTCATCTCTGCAATTCCAGGTGACCGATTCCAGTTTGAAAGATTGGGTTACTTCTGTGTGGATCCTGATTCGAATAATAATAAACTCGTATTTAATCGAACTGTTTCTCTTCGAGACACATGGGCCAAACTGAGTGAAAAGCAGGGTTCCTAAAATTCTTACTCTTTACAAATTTAATAATACTTTTTCTAAATGAACAATTAAATTCGACCAAGAATAGTCTTACAGTAATCTTTCTAAAATTAATTTAAAAAATATTTTCTTGAAATTGAATCATAAAAATACAGATTTTTTAAAAAGAAAATACAGTATTTACCCGATGTTAATATTTAAAAATAATATATAAGATAATTTTTAAAAATAAAAAGGAGGTTTAAAAGATGGCCGAGAAAAAAGTTAAAAAGACATCAAAAAAAGGCATTAAAAAGGGAGAATCTTATCAATGCAGTGTTTGTGGTCTTGTAGTAACAGTCGATGAAGTATGTGGATGTGTTGAAACATGTGATATTATTTGTTGTGAAAAGCCTATGAAAAAGAAAAAATAATTTTTAAAAACATTTCCCAAATTAGATTGTAAATAGAAGAAATAAACTGAATTTTTTAAGAGTATTGGAACAATCAAATTTTTAAATCAAAATTAAAGATTTCCAATCTCTATTACATCTCTATATAATTCCTACCAAAAATTCAGTCTCCATGGTTGACAATTTAAATCCAAATGATTTAATAATCAACTCAGTAAAACTCATGTACAAAAAATTTTAAAAGGAGGGAAAACATGCCATTTTCAATTTCTGAGCGAATGGCAAGGCATAAGTCACTAGTTGAAATGATGAAGGAAAATGATTTATCTGCATTGATTTTAATTGGAGATACAAACGTAGGACCTGGAACTCTTGGAGACCTAAGATATTATACCGATTTATTTGTTATCTTTTATAGGCAGGTAGTAGTACTTTTTCCCGAATCAGAACCCGTGCTATTTGCTTTCAGTGAAATTTCAAGACAAGCAGCTTCTAAGAGGTCATCAGTAAAGGATTGCCGTTTTACTGAGGATCTTATAGGAGAAACAGCGAAGCTTTTAAAACAAAGGGGGATATTAAAAGGTCGGGTTGGTGTCAATTTCGATATGCTCCCAATATCATGGTTTAAGGTCTTAAAGAAGGAACTTCCAAAGGTGGAATGGGTTGAGAGCCATGATCATATTATGAAAATTCGTTTAAAACGAAGTATTGAAGAGATGGAGGTGTTTAAAAAAGGAGCTCTCCTTGGAGATGGAGGATTTGAGGCTGCGCTTAATATAATAAAACCAGGGGTAAGTGAATTTGAAATTGTTGCGGCCATTGAAAATTATGCACGTGCCAATGGGGCAGAATCTCACTTCACACTTATTGGCTCTGGAAAGTTTTTACTTGGAGATAAAAATAGTTTCCCTTTGCCTTATTCGCCATCGCAAAGGAGAATAGAAAAAGGCGATAGTGTACTGATGGAAATTACTCCTCGTTATGAAGGATATTGGACACAGCTTGTGAGAACAGTGAACGTTGGAGAACCCAATAAAGATCTTGAAAAGCTCAAAATGATTTGCCAGGGAGCAACAAAAGAAGCATTGAAATCCTTAAAGCCTGGAAAGACTATTAAAGATATTGTCGTATCAATGGAAGCGTATGTAAAGGGTTGTGGTTATATTCTTAAGCCCCCACTTGGTCATCTCTGTGGAATAGATTTGGTTGAGGCTCGTGTATCCTGGCAAAACGAGATGGAAATTAAAACTGGAATGGCTATAATAATTCATCCAACGATTTTTACACCAGATGGAAAGACAAGTTTCTTTTGGGGAGAAACTTATCTTGTTACTCCTGATGGCTATGAAAGACTGAACAAAGCTACAGATGAATTATTGACTTTATGAATCGCAAAAAAGAATGTATTTTTAAATTATTATTTATAAAACCAGTAACATTATTAATTGCAAGGTCGGCTTGACAATAAATATGTTTTCATTTATTTTATTTTTACCAAGGCGGGCATAGCTCAGCAGGTAGAGCATCGGCTTCCCAAGCCGAGGGTCGCGGGTTCAAATCCCGTTGCCCGCTCCATATTTAACTTTCAAGATTTCAATTTATTATATCCATAAAAAAGATTTAGGCAAGATAAAATCTATTTTTCATCAAATATTTATTATCGTTGGCAATACGAATTTTTCCCATTCTTTAATACTGAATTGAGGAGTAGGATTTAATAACTGATAATCATTGGCTGGGGGACGAGGATTCGAACCTCGATTCACGGAGTCAGAGTCCGTTGTCCTACCATTGAACGATCCCCCAAAACTAATTGAGGATTCAATATGTTATCATCAATTAATTTTAGCATAATTCTCTGTTTGTGACAAATTTGTGACATACAAAGCTTCTACAGCACTTCTCAAACTCTCAGGATAATGATGAGCATAACGTTGAGTTGTCTTTAAATCCTTATGCCCCAATAAGTGACAAACTCTGTAAATATCTACCCCTGCCTGAACTAACCTTGTTGCAAAAGTGTGCCTCAAATCATGGAATCGAAAATCATCAATCTCCGCCTTTTTGACAATTTTTGCAAACCTATGGCTTACAAATACTTTGTTGAATTGTTTATGATTATCATTATAAAAAACAAGATTAGTATCAATTGACCTTACCTTAGACTTATTCTTCAGCATCTCAAAAACTATCTCATTTAATGGAATCCCCCTCTTTTCACCATTTTTGGAATTAAAAATAATCAATATCTTCCGGTTTAAATCAATTTGATCCCATGTTAAGGTAAGAATCTCAGACAGCCTCATACCTGTATTCAAAGCAAAAACAATTAAATCCCTCATCCAATCAGGAGAAGCATTTAATAATCTTAACTCCTCATCGTAACTCAGCCAACGGTCCCTTTTGTTGTTCTCCTTCTCCATACTCACTTTTGAAATAGGATTCTCCATTATCCATTCCCATTCTCGATAAGCTAAATTGAAAGCCCTCTTTAGACAAGCAATTTCCCGGTTGATCGTTGCAGGTTTGACCCCATCCTGATACCTTTTAACCTTATATTCATTGACTACTTTGGGAGTAATTTCCAAAAGAGTAAAATCACCCATAAATGAAATCAAATTCTTAGCAAGTCCCCTAAATCTATCCCCTGACTTCTTCTTTGGCGCATATTCAAAAAGAAATTTCTCCATCATCTCCCTGAATGTCTTCTCTTCTCCTGGAAGCCTCTCAAACCATCTGCCCTCCGCAATCTCTCCTTTGACCTTATCGTAAATCCTCTTTGCCAACCTCCGATCCTCTGTCTCGGTTGACTTCCGATAACGTCTCCCCTTATAAA
>Ga0315298_1005401_pt1 | contig 18191 bp, 19 predicted proteins | sample WHS_1_MG_FD_203077 | JGI IMG/M metagenome (GOLD analysis project Ga0315298, IMG submission 203077) | Extremophilic microbial mat communities from Washburn Hot Springs, YNP, Wyoming, USA - WHS_1_MG | ecosystem: Environmental > Aquatic > Thermal springs > Hot (42-90C) | place: USA: Wyoming...
ACATTCCTGCCGGGGCACGCTCCGCAGCGGAGCTACCGCCGGAAAGGACGGCAAATATATTGCGCGTATCAGCTTGGAGACTTGATTTTGGCGACAAACCTACAAGGAGGACGCATGCCTATTTACGACTACCGTTGCAGCGATTGCAGCAAGCACTTTGAATTGCTGGTCATGTCCGCCACCACCCCGGTTTGCCCCATCTGCGGCAGCCAGCATCTGGAAAAGCAGGTGTCGTGTCCGGCGGCGCCGGGCCGCAGCGCCGCTCTCGTTGCGCGGGGTCGTGCCCAGGCGGCCCGCGCAGGGCATTTCAGCAATTACGAACCGTCGGAGCGCAAGCGCCGTTGAAGGAAACCAAGATGATGGATCAGGTCATCCGTCCCCAAGATCCCATTGCCGTCATTCACGCCTACCACGAGCGAACGAAGCACCGTCTCGACGCCTATGCCGCAGGGCCGGATTTTCTGGATTGGGCAGATCAGCCGGCCCCCTTTCGGAGCTTTCGCGGTGCCGAGCGGCTGGCCTTGCCCCTGGCGCCGGGCCAGCCGCAGACGTCCTACGCGCAGTTGTTTGCCGGCCCAGGCATCATTCCCCCGTCCCCCCCGGACCTGCCCCATCTGGCCTTGCTCCTGGAAGTCTCCCTGGGGCTCTCGGCGTGGAAGGCCCATGCCGAGCAACGCTGGTCCCTGCGCTGCAACCCTTCCAGCGGCAACCTCCATCCGACGGAGGCGTACCTGATCTGCCCCGACCTGCCGGGCCTCCCGGCGGGCGTCCACCATTACCACAGTCTGGATCACACCCTGGAAAGGCGTCTGATCCCCGGCCCATCCTGGGCAGAGGCATGGCCAGATCAGGGGGTTCTCCTGGGCTTGTCGTCCATCCATTGGCGCGAAGCCTGGAAATATGGGGAGCGGGCCTACCGCTATTGCCAGCATGACGTGGGCCATGCCCTGGGGGCCATCCGGATGGCGGCGGCTTCGTTGGGCTGGGAGACGCTGCTCCTGAATGACTGGGGTGACGAAGCCATCGCGCGGCTCCTGGGGACGGATCGCGGTCACGAATTTCCGGAGGAAGAGCGGGAGGCCCCGGACGCCCTGCTCTGGATAGGTTCCACGCGCCGTCGCCCGGAACCGTTGCCCTTGCTGCAGGCGGTGGATGCGGGCCGCTGGGCGGGGCAAGCCGGCCGGTTAAGCCCGGAGCATCTGCGCTGGGGCGTCATCGGCGAGGCCGCTGCGGCGGCCCGCAAAGGGTTTGGCGCCCATGGCGCGGCATGGGCGCCGGCGCCACTCCCGCCTGTACGGCCAACGCGCAGCAAGCGGTCCGCCGGCCAGATCTTCCGCCAACGGCGCAGCGCCCAGCGCTTTGACGCCAAGGCCCCCGGCCTGCCCGGCATGGATTTTATCCGCATCCTCGACGCCTTGCTGCCACGACCGGGGGTGCCCCCCTTTGACCTCCTGCCCTGGGCGCCGGCGATCCACCCCTTGCTCTTCGTGCATCGGGTCGAGGGGCTGGAGCCCGGCTGCTATGCGCTGCCCAGACACCCCGGTAGCGAGGACCGCCTCCGCAGCTCCCTGCGCGCCGATTTCCTTTGGCAAAACGTGGCCGGTGTGCCCGATCACATTCCGTTGCGGCTGCTCCGGCAAGGAGATACGCGGGACTTCGTCCGCACCCTCTGTTGCCACCAGGCCATCGCCTCTCAATCTCTGTTTGCCGTCGCCATGCTGGCGGACTTTGCCCCGCGCCTGGAGGAAGGCGCCTGGTGGTATCGCTGGCTGCACTGGGAGGCCGGACTGCTGGGGCAGAGCCTCTATCTGGAGGCGGAGGCCGCAACGCTGCGGGGTACCGGGATCGGCTGTTTTTTTGACGACGAGCTGCACCAGTGGCTGGGCCTCGCGGACCGCCAGTTCCAGAGCCTTTACCACTTTACCGTGGGTCAGGCGGTGGACGATCCACGGTTGACCCTGTTGCCGCCCTATGGGCCGCGATGAACCGGGCTGGCTCAGGATTGCTGTGCCGCGTCCCAGAGCCGCTTGAAGCGATCATCGAGCCCTGATAACTCTTCGTCCAGGGCGATCAATTCCGCCGTGCGCGGAAAGGAGTGCTGCGGATGATCGTTGTACCACGCTGCCATCTCCACTTTCAGCCGCTCGCGCTGCGCGACCACCCGGGCCATGGCCGACCTCAGGACCTCCAGCGTTTCCAGTTCGAGGATCCCTGCCGATGAATCTCCGCTAGTCTTCATGCTAGAACCGGCAGTTGGCAGCGACGTTTTTAGGTTCACGAGTTTTCCTCGCTTCCCGGCTCCGGAAGGAGTTGCAAGTCGGTCTGCACCACTCCATCGCGCAACCACGCCTCGATGGCCACGATGATCATTCCGGGATGCCGTGGATGGGGCTGGAGAATGTCGAATTCCGCGTAGGCGCTGCCGTCGCCATGGAACATGATTTTGCCACAGGACTGGCCGTGGCGATCCCGCCAAGTCCCCATCAGGCTGTTGGCGCCGCTGTACGGATCCCGGGACAGCGCAAACTGGGCCTTTGCCCAAGGCGCTATGGCCTGGGTTGAACTGGCCACGCCCAACTGCATAGCCTTGTCGCTCAGTGCCCGGCACATCCTTTCCCCCAAGGGGGTGAGCGCATCGATGGTCTGCTCCATTGGCTCCACGAATCCTCCTTTTTCGCATTGAAAATCTCGCCATATCATCACCTAATATGGATATGAATGTCCCCTATTGATCCATCGGCATTTTCGGTTTAGCGTAACTCCGTACGGTACTGACACCTAATTTCAGCATAAGCGGAGGCCTTCATGAAAACATCCATTCGTAACCATTTGGCGGGCAAGGTGATCAAGATCATCAAAGGGCAGGCTATGTCCGAAATCGATATCGAGACGGCGGCCGGGGTGGTCTGCTCGGTGATCACGACCCGGAGCCTGGAGGAGCTGGACCTGAAAGTCGGCGATGCCGTCCACGCCGCCATCAAGTCCACCGAGATTGGGGTGGAAAAGCCCTGAAACCGACACGGGAGCGGCCCGTTGGTCGGATTTCCGACAAATACTGCCTGCCGGGCATCGGGGGCCGGCAGCGCTTCCGGATGGAAAGTCCATAAAATCAACAAGGCATTCGTTGCTGTCCGCAGCAACTGGGAACGGCCAGGCGTGGGCCCATATTTTGCTTAACGCTATATAGGAAGAACTATTTCGTTATCTGCCAATTTCTGGAGGAGCGTATGCGCTGGCGGCGGTGGATTCTTGGAATATCCCTTACCGGCATGGCCATCATGGGGGCGCTGACCCCGGCCTGGGCCGACGAGGAGATCATTGTCTCGGCGGCGGCCAGCCTCACCCAGTCTCTGGGGCAGGCCGCCAAGGCCTTTGAAAGCGCCCACCCGGGAACCCGGGTTCGTCTCAATCTCGGGGCATCGGGGAACCTGCTGCAGCAGATTGTGGCGGGGGCGCCGGTGGATGTCTTCGTCTCCGCCGATGAAGCCTTTATGGACAAAGGGGTGAAAGAGGGCGTCATCCTCCCCGCCACGCGCCGGGACCTGGTGAGCAACCGGGTGGTGGTGATCGTTCCGGCAGACTCCCCTTTGTCCATGGATTCGCTCGCCTCCCTCGCCCAGCCGGGGGTCAAACGCATCGCCTTCGGCAATCCGGCCATGCCCAATGCCAAGTATGCCGAGATGGCCATCAAGGCAGCGGGATTGTGGGGTCAGCTGCAGCCCAAATTCGTGCTTTGCGCCACTGTGGTGCAGAGCCTCAATTATGTCGCCCAGGGCGACGTGGATGCGGGTTTCGTTTTCGCTACGGATGCCGCGACGGCGCCGGGCAAGGTGAAGGTGGCCTTTACCGTGCCGGTCCGGGAGCCCATCGTGTATCCGGTGGCGGAGGTGGCCAAGGCCCCGCATCCGCAACTGGCGGAGGCCTTCATCGCTTATCTGCTATCGCCGGACGGCCAGGCCGTCTTCCACCGCTATGGTTTCCTGCCGCCGCCGGGAGTCCGCTGATGCATCTCTCTGCCGCCGAAATCGATGCGCTGCTCCAAGAGGACGTTCCCTACGGTGACCTGACCACCGATCTGCTGGGCTTCGGCGAACAACCGGGGCGCATCCTCTTTCGCTCCCGTCAGCCCATTACCGTGGCTGGAACGCTGGCCGTGGTGCAAATCCTCGACCATCTCGGCATCACCCTGGAAAAATCCGCCAGAGAGGGATCTGCACTGGAGGCGGAGGGGCTTTTGCTCAGCGCCCAGGGGTCGGCGGCCAAGCTTCATGTGCTTTGGCGCATCGCCCAGAATCTCCTGGAGTATTGCAGCGGCATTGCCAGCAAGGCCGCGCGCTTGACCCGGCAAGCCCAGGCGGCCCAGGCGGGGATTGCCGTGACCGGGACGCGCAAGCACTTTCCCGGCAACCGCCGGCTGGCGGTGGCCGCAGCCCGCGCTGGCGGGATCTTGCCCCATCGGCTGGGGCTTTCGGAGTCGGTCCTGGTCTTTGACAAGCACTTGGCCTTTCTCGGCGGCGTTGCCGCTTTTGCCACCCATCTCCGCCATTACCAAGACCTGACCCCAGGCTGTAAAATCCTCGTCGAATTGCAGAAAGGTCCGCAGCTCGACGAGGATGCCTTGCTGCTGGCCGCGGCGGGGGTTGACGGCCTGCAGTTCGACAAGGTGGCACCCATGGTGCTGACGCCGCTGGTGCGGCGCCTGCGCGAGCAAAATCCGCGGATCACCCTCTTTGCCGCGGGCGGCATCGATGAGACGAATATCGCGCACTACGCCGCCACCGGCGTCGATGCCATCGTCACCAGTGCCGTCTATCATGCGCCGCCGGCGGATATCGGCGCCGAGATCCTCCCCCTGTAGGACCATGCCATGGATCTCCTGGAGCACTTGGCGCCCCTCTGGCTCACCCTCAAGGTGGCCACCCTCGCCACCGCGCTGGCCCTGGCGGCGGGCGTCGGGGTGGGCTGGTTGCTGGCACGGAAGCGGTTTTGGGGGCGGGAATGGCTCGATGCCTTGGCGAGCCTGCCCCTGGTCATGCCACCCACCGTGCTCGGTTATTACCTGATTGTCGTGCTTGGCCGCAACGGCTGGCTGGGTCACTGGCTGCATGCCAAGCTCGGCGTCACCCTCATGTTCACCTGGCAGGGAGCGGTCATTGCCGCCGCCGTCTCGGCCCTGCCCTTGGTTCTCAAATCGGCGCGGGCCGCCATCGAAGGGGTGGACACCCGCCTGGAGCAGGCCGCGCGGGTCCTGGGTGCGGCGGAGATCGCTGTTGCCTGGACGGTCACCCTGCCCCTGGCCTTGCGCGGCATTGTCGCCGGCACCCTGCTGGCCTATGCCCGCGCCATGGGGGAATACGGGGCGACGCTGATGATCGCCGGGGACATCCCCGGGCGGACGCAAACCTTGTCCATGGCCGTTTTCGATGCTGTCCAGATGGGCGATGACCGCTTGGCCAATACGCTGGTATTCCTCATCTCCGCCGCCTGCGTGCTCATCCTGGTGGGCGCCGGCCAGCTCCTCAAACCCCGGTACGAGTGAAGCATGCGGATCGACGTGGACATCGAAACCACCCTGATTAGCCGTCAGCGCCGCTTTCACTTGCAGGCGGCCTTCACCAGCGCCGATGCGCGCCTGGTGATCTTCGGCCCGTCGGGCTCGGGGAAAAGCGTGACCGTGCAGGCCATCGCCGGCCTGCTCCACCCCCAGCGCGGCCGGATCATCCTGGACGACCGGACGATCCTGGACACCCAGCGGGGCATTAACCTGCCCAGCCGGGAACGGCAGGTGGGCTATCTCTTCCAGGATTACGCCCTCTTTCCCCACATGACCGTGGCCGAAAACATCGCCTATCCCCTCCACTCCTTTGCCATCGGCCGCCGCCGTGTTGCCCGGGGAGCCGAGGTGCGGCGCATCCTGGAGGCCTTCGAGATCGCGGCCCTGGCCGAGAGCTTTCCGCGGGGCCTGTCCGGCGGACAGAAACAGCGGGTCGCCCTTGCCCGCGCGCTGATCCGCCATCCCCGCATCCTGCTCCTCGATGAACCCTTTTCCGCCCTCGACCCCCTCCTGCGAACGCGGATGCGTAGCGAGTTGCTGGAACTGCAGAACCGGTTCTCGGTGCCCCTGGTGCTCATCACCCATGACCCGGCGGATGTGGCGGCCTTTGCCGAAACCCTGGTGCTGTTTCATACCGGCGGGGTGCGCGAGGTACTGCAGTTGACCGAACTGCGCCGCGCAGCGCCGGAATGGGACGCCGAATCCTTCCTGCGCCAACGGATGTCCGCCGCAAGGACGGCGCTGGCCTTGAACGGCGCACCGGCAATGCCTGATCCTGTCGCAAGCCCGACAAACTGTCACCAAAGTTACCCAAGCATTCCCAGGTAAGCCTATGAAAACAAACAAGCTCACGACTGGAATGATATTTGCCTAAGTTTATTCTGATATATTGATATGCCATGATTATGGGACGGGTTGAAAAACCATCGTTGTCGGTGAATGGGGCCTGTACGGCTTGATCATGGGGAAGGGGTTGCGCCGAGCGCGGGGACATGCCGTTCTCGATACGCTATATTCAAATATATATATTGAATGACGCCCGACGCGGGCAGGGAGCCGAGCGGGGGCTGGGTATCGCTATATCCGAACAACTATTTTGTTCCAAATACCAACCAGCACAGGAGACGGTCGATGGACATGCAGCAACAAAACCATAGTCAACACGGCGGCGAAGGACCGGGAAGCGCAGGGGTGGAGGTGAAAAACCTTGCCCTCGGCTGCGCCGATGGGGCCGCGCTGGACATTACCCGTTTCGGCGAGGAAAGCGCCATCGTGCGCCCCGCCATGGTGGACCTTGTCTTTCCCGAGGTGGTCTTCCCCACCAGCCGGGTCGCCTTGGTGGCGGGGGTGGAAAAGGTCCGGGAACTCGTCGTCGAGCATCATCGCCTCATCTGGCATAGTCCGCTGCAACCCATCTTCGGCAACAACGAAAAGCATTTCTGGAAGGCCGTGGAAGTGACGGCGGATTTCCGTGGGGAAGTCTGCGGCGGCCCCAAGCTCTATACGGAGCGGCGGGGGCATCCGCATCTGCGGGAACGGCACTTTCCCTTCACCATTCGCGAGAAGGACCGGGAGATCTGGCTGGATCTCTATGTGCAGGCCCTGCGCAACGTCGCTTTCCCCCTGGAGGTGGCCGAGGAATACCGGCAGTGGGTGGAATCCCTCTCCATCCGCATGATCAACCGCCGCAGCACCTTTGCCGAACCGCTGCGCATCCCCTATGGCGCCATCGTCCATCAGCTCCGGCAAGAAGAGGCATGTCATGCTTTCTAAAAATTTGTTACGCCGCTCCTTATATATGGCCATAATCAGCGCGATTCCCGCCCTGGCCTGCGCGGCAGCGGCAGATCAGGCGGTACCCACGCTGGGGGCGATCACCGTGCAGGCCCCCACCCCATCTGCCCCTGGGCCGATCTCCATTCTCTCCGGACCCACTACCGGCTATGAGATCAACCAGGAAGCGTTACCCACCCTCGGCGGTCCGGGTCAGGTCAACCCTTACATGGCGTTGACCATGCTGCCATCGGTGGTCGCCCAAAATCCGGATGCCTATGGTCTGGGCAATATCGTTGGCGGGACCAAAGGGATCCGCATCCGCGGGGAAAGCAATCCCCATGGCGCCATTGGCACCGTTGACGGCTTACCCTTATATGGCATCGATCCCGGGCCGGGCAGCCTGTTTCTCTTTGATATGGAGGATATCTCCCATATCTCGGTCTATGAAGGGGCCATCCCACCGGACAAACTGGCCATCTTTACCACGCAGGGGGTATTGAACAGCGACGTCTTATGGCCGCAGAAGGGCTTTGGAGGCACCATATCCCAGAGCTTTGGATCCTTCGACTTTCACCGCACCTTTGTGCGTCTGGATTCCGGTGATCTGTCCACCGGAACACGGTCTTTCGCTTCCTTTTCCTATACCCATGCCGACAGTTGGCAGGGCACCGGCGCTTCTCCCGGCTATCGCTACAACGGTGAAGTGGGGATTAGTCAAAGATTCTCCCGGAATCTCGTCATGCGTCTTTATGCCGCCTACAATGATATGAACGAAACCAATCCTCGGCCGCTCAACTACGCCCAGGCCACCGATCTTGGGGCCAACTATAATCTGGGCTACAATGCCGCGCTCACCGGCAATCCCGGCCAGGACATCAACTACTATCAGTATAACCAGCAGAAATTCCAGAATTACGCATTATTCGGAGAGATCGACTACCGTCTGGCCAATGACACAACCATTGTGATAAAACCGTTTTATTCACAGGAAAACGGCTACTATCGGTACGGGCAATCGGCCCTTCCCGGCACTCCATCGACACCCGGGGTGCTCCAATGGAACATCCATCATGATGGCTATGGCGTAGTCAGCCAAATAGCAACCACCTATGCCAATACCCACTTCAAGCTGGGATATTGGTTTGAGAATCTGCAACCACCTGGGCCCCCGACCAGTTGGGATGCCTATGAATTTGCGAACAATGGCGCGCTGGCCTCTTCTCCAGTTTCCTGGATCCGGGCGTCACCGACGGCAGGGCACCTTTTCAATAGCCCCTTTTTCCAGATGGAGAGGACATTTGATCGACTCTCCGTTACGGCGGGGGCCCGTTACATGATAGAGCAGACCCCCTCCATCAACGTCTACGATGTGCAAGGGAAACCGACCAATGGCAAAGACAATGTGAGCGGCAGAAATATCGATGAGTGGCTCCCCTATCTGGGCCTTACCTATCAACTTGCTCCGGCCGTACATGCCGTTTTCAGCTATGGTCGCAACTATGGGGCACCAGCTTTTAACGACTGGGTGAGCTTGCTGATGATGTCGGGAAAATTGCCGGGTGGATCGGTACAACAGGCATGGAGCAACCTGCAGGCGGAAACATCCAATAGCTTCAATCTCGGTCTGCAGGTTCAGGAGAGCAACTGGTTCCTCAAACCAACGCTATTTTACACCACCTATCACAATAAAATAGTGAGCATATACGACCAGAACCTAGGTATTGGATATTACCAGAACGCCGGGGATGCGCATAGTTACGGCGTGGAGCTCGCTGCCGGCGTCAACCCTTTTCCCGACCTCAGCATCTTCGGCTCCCTGACCTATTCCCGGGCGGTTCTGGACCAGAACTTCCAGGTGGCTGCGGGATCGGTGATCGATGCCCAAGGGAATCAGATCCCCGATACCCCCAGACTGATTGCCAATCTCGGTGCCACCTATCGCTACCGGCATTTCTTCATTGCCCCACGCTTTCAATATATGGGTACCCGCTATGCAGACTCGCAAAATCAGCAACCCATCGCCGGCTACTTTCTGGCGAACCTGGACCTTGGATACCGGCAGCGCGTCGCCGGATTGGGGAAATTGCAAGCCACACTGCGTTTCGCCAACCTGTTCAATCGCCACTATATCGGTGTGATCGATTCCAGCTACCTGCAGAGCCCTAGCAATGTCAACTTCTACGCTGGCGCGCCCCTGACAGTGGCGGGTACCGTGAGCCTGCGTTTCTAAGGGGGGAATATGCGCTACTGGATCCATCTGGCCGCGGTTTCGGGCGGAGTGCTGTATGTCATGCCGTTGTTGATGCTGGTGGTGTTGACGGTGGCCATCGAGCGGTGCTGGGTGCTGGCCGTCGTGCTGCACCGGGGACAGCGCCTGGGTGATGACCTTGCCCGCGCTGATCCCCTTCGGGCGGGCCTGCTGCGGATCTTGGAGGATGCCCCGGCCGGTCCGCAGCAGGCCGTCCTGGCCGCTTGCCTTGCCTCTCAGGATAGCGATAGCGGTGCGGCCTTTGCCGAGGAGGCCATGCTCCGGCAGGCTACCGCCTTGGACCGCGGCTTGTGGATATTGGATACGGCCGTCACCGCGGCACCGCTGCTCGGCCTCCTCGGCACCATCATCGGCATGTTCCATGCCTTTCAGCTTCTGGGCGATAACGGCCCACCCGCAGCCATTACCGGACATGTGGCCGAGGCGCTGATGGCGACGGCGGCGGGCCTGCTCATTGCCATTCTCGGCCTGATCTTCTTTAACGCCCTCAACCAGCGGGTGCGGCTGGCGCTGCATCAGATGGAAACGGTGAAGGTCATGGCCCTGAACCGCCTTTATCGGCCCCGCGGCGGATCGCTGCGGGAGGCAGCGCAGCCGGTGCGCCGTCAGGCGCAAGGAGCTTAGAATGCGCTATTTCGAGGCCCGCAAGGGGCGCGTCGAGATCATTCCCATGATCGACATCATGCTATTTTTACTGGTGTTTTTCATCATGATCACGCTGCGCATGATCCCTGCCAGCGGCATCGCTAGCCGGTTGCCGACGAGCAGCAGCGCCCAGACCCTGCCCAAGACACCCCTGGTGGTGGAACTGCGCGGCGACGGTACCCTCTGGTTCCGGGGAAAAGCCGTCACCCTAGCACAATTGCAGCGGCGGCTGGCGCAAGGCGATCCGCGCCATACCCGGATCATTCTCGCCGGAGCCGCCAATGTCACCCTGCAACGGTTGGTGGCGGTGATGGATGCCTGCCGCCGGGCCGGCATTACCCGGATGGGCATTGCCACCCGCACGGAGCGGCCGTGAGCGGCATGGCCCTAGTCCAGGAACCGCCCAGACTCATGGTTATTTTACTGGCCTTGGGAATGGAGGCGGGCATCCTCGCGGCCCTGGCGGCCTGTTTCCAGACGACGCCATCTGTCCGGCCCGTGGTGGCTACCCTGCCCATGGCCGTCCAGCTCGTTTCCTGGCCGGAGCCCACGGCAGAGGTGACGCCCGAACGGAAGTCCATAGCAAAGGCCGCGCGCTCGGTCCCGCAGAAAATGCTGCAAGCGGAGAAAAAACCGTTACAGCCCTCGCGGCGGCAAAGCCAGGCGCCGATCCCGCCCTTGGCCCCCATTCCCGGCGCCATGGCCGTCCCCTCGGCGGCCCTTGCCAAGACCCCACCGCCCTCCCAGGGTCCGGTCCAACAGGCGTCACCCGCGCCCATCCCGCGGCCGCCCGCCCCGGCAACACGGTTGCAGGTTCGCCCCAGCATCCCCGCCTACGCCCACAATCCCGCCCCCGCATACCCCGAGGCAGCGCGCTGGGCCGGAGAAGAGGGGACGGTCGTGCTCCGGGTTTTGGTAGGCGCGGATGGCCGTCCCGAACAGATTCAAGTGCTTCGCAGCGCCGGCTCGGAGAGCCTCAACCATGCTGCGGAAAAAGCGGTGCGCCATTGGCGTTTTAATCCGGGCACCCGCGACGGCGAGCCCCAGGCCATGTGGGTGGAGATCCCCATCCGCTTCCGCTTGCAGGATGCCGAAAAATGATGCTCACCGCCTCTCATCTCGCTTATGCCTATGACCGCCGCATGGTCCTGGAAGACCTGTCCCTGACCCTGGCGGCCGGCGAATCGGTGGCTCTGCTCGGTGCCAACGGCAGCGGCAAGAGTACCCTGCTCCGTTTGCTACTGGGCATCCATCGCCCCCTGCGTGGCCAAATCCAGCTCGGCGCGGAGCCGCTCCAGAGCCTGTCCGCCAGGGAACGGGCAAGGCGGCTCGCCTATGTTCCGCAGGATCATGGGGCTGCCTTTCCCTTTCCGGTGCGGGATGTGGTGCTCATGGGGCGTATTCCCCATCAATCCCTCCTCGGTCGCGCCAGTAGCCGGGACCGCGCGGTTGCGGCGGGCGCCATGGAGCGCCTCGGCATCCTGGCCTTTGCCGACCGCCCCTATACGGAATTGAGCGGCGGCCAACGGCAACTGGTCCTCATCGCCCGTGCCCTGGCCCAGGAGGCCCCCATCATGATCCTGGATGAGCCGGTAACGGGCCTCGATTACGGCAATCAGCATCGCCTCATGGCGCAGATCCAGGATCTGGCCCACAGCGGCTATGCCATCCTGCAGAGCACCCATTATCCCGAACACGCCCTGGCCGCCGCCAGCCGGGTCATCCTCTTGAAGGATGGCCGAGTCCTGGCAGACGGCGCCCCCGGCGAGGTCCTCAGCCCTGAGCACCTGCACAGCCTCTATGGGGTGAAGACGGAATTCGTCGCAGTAGCCGACGGGCGCCGCGCCATCCTGCCCATCCTCACCAAGGAACCATCCATGAACCCATCTCTCGGTATCTTCGCCTCCCTGACTCTGGCCGAGCCATTTCAAGCCATCATCCAGGATTTCACCGCCTCTCGGCCCGGGGTCACCGTCCAGCCGACCTACGGCTTTTGTGGCGCCCTCATGGAAAAGATGGCGGCGGGGGCGGCCGCGGACGTTTTCGCGCCTTCTTCCGAGGCCATGCTGGCCAAGGCCGTGGCCCAGGGCCTGGCCGTGTCCGCGGGAGCGGTGAACTACGCCCGCAACCAGCTCGTGCTCGTCAGCCCCAAGGGCCAGAGAGCCCCCGGCCGACTGGAGGACTTGGCCGACCCCGCCTTTGCCCGTATCGCCCTGGGTGAACCCGAGGCGGTGCCGCCGGGGCGCTATGGGCGCATGGCTTTGGAGAAAGTCGGCCTGTGGCAGATTCTGGAACCCCGTCTGCAAAAATATCCCGACGGCATTCAGCCCCTGAAGGCGGTGCTGGAAGGACGGGCCGACGCGGCCTTCGTCTTCGCCTCCACCGCCAGCGGCGCCGCAGGGGAACTCCACATTTTGGATATCACCGTGGCGGTGTCCATGCATTACCCCGCCGCCATCACCCGCGGCAGCGTGCAGACGGACCTGGCCAGGACCTTCATCGGCTATCTGCAGAGTCCGCCGGCGCAGGAGATCTTGGGCCAAGCCGGCTTCTCCGCCCCCCTGGCTGTTCAGCCGTCCCTCAACCCCCTGTGACACCCCGGAGATTCTCCATGCCCTCGTCCATCCGCCTCCACAGCCGATCCCTGTCAGCGCGCGCATTGCAGCGCATGGCCTTCGTGACCGTCCTGCTGTTCGGGACCCTGTTCCCCGCTCCGTCCGGCTGGGCGGCCACCGCCCCCGGCGAACTCCCGTCCCACAGCGTCTATGGCACCGCGCCGCCGGTGACCCTGCTCCTCTACAGCCTCGACCCCCATCTCCTGGCGGGGTGGAATTTTCCCTTGGGGGGCAGGGCCGGCCTCGGCATGTCCGCCAGTCCCCAATATATCCTGCCCACCGCCCGCTCGTTGCCGGTCCTGGGTGGCTGGGATCCCGGCGACAAACCGGAGCTGGAGCGCGTCCTCGCCCTCCATCCCCGCCTGGCCCTCCTGTGGGCTCCGTATCTGGACAACGCCCAACTCCGCGGCGAACTGCAGCGGATCCGTGTGCCTGCCCTGGCCGTCAATCTGAAGAATTTGGACGACTATCCCGCCGCTTATGAGCTGTTGGGCCAAAAACTGGGGCATATACAACGCGCCCAAGTGCTTGCCACCGCCTTTCGGCGCATCCTCCAGCGCCTCCGGAACCTGCGCGCCGCCATCCCGGAACCCCAGCGCCAGACTGTCTATTATGCCGAGGGCGTGGATGGCCTGATGACCGATCCCGCCGACTCTCCCCATACCGAGGTCATTCGCGCAGCAGGCGGCGCCAATGTCTTTACCGCCAAGCCTACCGCCCTGAAGGGCATGGAGCGGGTGAGCATGGGGCAGGTCCTGGCCTGGAATCCGCAGGTCATCCTGGTCCAGGATCCCGTGTTTTATCGCCGCATCTATCAACTGCCGGCCTGGCAGGGGCTCCAAGCGGTGCAGGCTCATCGGGTCTATCTCGTTCCCCGGCAACCCTTCAACTGGATGGACCGCCCGCCCTCCTTCATGCAAGGCCTGGGTGCCCTCTGGCTCGCCCATATCCTCTACCCGCAGCAAGCCGATATCCACCTGACCCAGGAAGTGCGACAATTTTTTCATACCTTCTTGCAAGTGGACTTGGGCACCGCGCAGGCCAAGGCCATCTGGCAGCCATGAGCAAGCCCATCGGCCTCGGCCTGCTGATTCTGGCCTTGCTGCTGCTCTGCCTCCTTTCCCTGCTCTGGGGCCATTATCCCCTCTCCTGGCGGGAACTTTGGCAGTGGCTCACGGCAGCCAAGGCCTTGCCCCCGGAAAAAGAGGCGCAGATCCGCATCCTCATGATGGAGATCCGCTTGCCGCGGCTTTTGGTCGCCATCCTCGTGGGCGCGGCCCTGGCGGCCAGCGGCACCGTCTTCCAGGCGGTCTTCCGCAACCCCCTGGCGGCGCCGGACATCCTCGGGGTCATGGCGGGATCGGCCTTCGGGGGTGCCCTGGGGATCATCCTGGGCGGACCTTGGTGGACCATCCAGATGGCTGCCTTGGTCTTCGGCCTGGCCGCCGTTGCCATGGCCTATGGAATAGCACGGCACTTTCCGGGCCAGCCCACCCTGATGCTCGTCATCGGCGGCATCCTCGCCGGCGCCCTCTTCACCGCCCTGCTGTCCCTGGTGAAATACGCCGCTGACCCCTATCAGCAATTGCCCGGCATCGTCTTCTGGCTCATGGGCAGCCTTTCCAACGTCCCCCTGGGGCAGATCGGCTATTTCGCTCTCCCCATTGTGCTGGGCACCTGCTTGCTGGTCCTCTGCGGGCCACACTTGGATGCCCTTAGTTTGGGCGACGAGGAAGCCCATACCCTGGGTTTGCCGGTTCGCAGGACCCGCCTCACGGTCATCTTCATCGCCACGCTGCTCGCTGCGCTGGCAGTGATGATGGCGGGCATGATCGGCTGGATCGGGCTAATCGTCCCCCATCTGGCCCGGCTCCTCCTCGGGCCGGGCAACCGCCGACTCCTCTTCGGCAGCGCCCTCCTCGGCGCCGCCTATCTCCTCCTCGCCGACGCCCTGGCCCGCAATCTGTTTGCCGTGGATGTACCCGTCGGTATATTCGCCGAACTCTTGGGGATACCCGCCTTCCTCGTGGTGCTCCGGCAGATTCGCAAGGCCTGGGCATGACCACCCCAGTGGCGCCTGCAGGCATTCGCTCATTCCGGACCCGGCAAGTGCCGCTTTTCGTGTCACCAGTTTGGTGCATCATCCACGCCGGGCTTTGCCCCATGCTATGGTAGATGGTGGGATCATCAGGGCGGCATGCGAATTGCTTATATTTTGGCAGGGATGGCATTTTCCCTAAGGACAAAGGCGTCCATGGTTTCCTCTGCGGAAGCCGTGGACGCCTTTGGTTGCGGCGATCTTATCAGGAACTTTCAGCGATGCCCGATGAAATGCAGGTCAACATAGGCTACATCCCTTTAACCGACTGTGCCGCTTTGGTCGTTGCCCGGGAATTTGGCATTTTTGCCCGGCATGGCTTGCGGGTGCGCCTGAAACGCGAGACTTCGTGGGCGAACCTGCGCGATGGCATCGTCCTGGGCGAGTTGGATGCGGCGCATATGCTGGCCCCCATGCCCCTGGCCATCACCCTGGGTATTGCGGCGCCCCGGCAGCCGGTCATCACGGCGGTCGGGCTGGCCTTGAATGGCAATGCCATCACCCTTGCCCTGCCGCTCCACGGGCGCTTGCGGGCCATGGCTTCGGACCTGCCCGGGGCCCAGCTTGCCCGGACCTTGAAGATCCTCGTTGACGAGGACCGGCAGGCGCGGCGCGCGCCCATGACCTTTGCGGTGGTTTCCACCGTATCCAATCATTATTACCAGTTGCGGCATTGGCTACACAGCGGTGGCGTGGACCCGGACCGGGATGTGCAACTGGTGGTGGTGCCGCCGCCGCGCATGGTGGAGGCGCTGCAGGCAGGGAAGATCGTCGGCTATTGCGTGGGCGAACCCTGGAACAGCCTGGCGGCCAGAAAGGGGGTGGGCATGCCCATCGTGGGCAGCAGCGAACTGTGGAGCAACGTGCTGGAAAAGGTGCTGGGGGTTCGCGAGGCGTGGGCGCGACAGCACCCGGAAACGCATCTGGCGTTGATCCGTTCCATCGTGGAGGCCGCGCGCATCCTCGACGGCGCAGCGGGCCGCCGCGAGGCGGGCCCCCTGGTGGCCGCCCATATCGGTGTGGACCCTGCGGTGGTGGAGTTGTCGCTCCTTGGCCAAGTGCCCGGCCTGGCCGGCCCGGCGCCGGATTTTCACGTCTTTCACCGCTATGCCGCCAATTTCCCGTGGCGCTCCCATGCCCTCTGGTTCCTGCAACAGATGCGTCTGGCCGGGCAGTGCGCAGCGGATCCGGATGCCCGGGCCACGGCCTGGCAGGTCTATCGCCCGGATATCTATCGGGAGGCGATGGCCGCAATGGGTGAGTCGATCCCGCTCCTGGACACCCAAGTGATGGGCGCTCATGCAACCCCATGGACCTTGCCCGCCGCGCCCGATGCCCTGCCGATGGGGCCCGATCTGTTTTTCGACGGACAGGTTTTTGATCCGGAGCGAAACGGCTGCGCACCAGAATAGGGAGAAAACCAGTTCCTCTGCGCCAAAATAGTTCGCTGCTGGTCCCCTCAATCTATCCTTGGCCGGTCCTCTTTCAGCAAATCTAAGGATGAGCCGGCGCCAAACAATCTGGCACGGATAATGCTCATTGGTACCTAGCAGCTATCCAATGGCGGGTGGCTGCTCTGACAAAGGCGTTCATGGCCCCTGCGGCCGTGAGCGCCTTTTTATTTTTTTGCTGCCGGGGGAAGGCCATGAAGCAAATCATCAAGCATCTGCAAAGCGGCGACTGGCGAGCGCTGGTCGCGAGTTTTCTCTACTTCGACACGGGTTTTACGGTGTGGCTCCTCTATGGACCGCTGGCGCCCTTCATCGTCAAGGACCTGGCCCCGGCCCCTGCCGAGCAGGGATTCCTTGTCGCCATCCCGTTGTTCTCGGCGGCCATCCTGCGGGTGACGCTGGGCAATCTCTATCAGGCAGCGGATGGGCGCTGGATCGCCCTCCTGGGGATCGTGTTGTCCGCCTTGCCGCCGCTGGTGCTGGTGACGCTGCCGGGCGCCCCTTCCCTGACCTTGCTGCTGGTGCTGGGCGTCTTGCTGGGCATGGGTGGAGCGAGCTTTGCGGTGGCCCTGCCCATGGCGGGGAGCAATTATCCGCCCAGAATCCAGGGCCTGGTACTGGGCATCGCGGCCGCCGGGAACATTGGCGCAGTGCTGGATGGCCTGCTCTTTCCGCCGCTGGCCCGGCATTTCGGCTGGGAAACGGCCATGAGCGCCGCCTTGCCCCTGCTGCTCCTGGCAGGTATTGCGGTCTTTTTCTGGGCGCGGGACCGTTCACCCAAGTCGGGGAGCGTGCGCCATGCCTTTGCGGCCTTTGTGGCCAATCTGATCGCCCTGGTGCTGCTGGTGCTTGCCGCCCACGATGGCTGGCTGGGTCTGCAGGGCAAGGCGGCGATGCTCACCCTGCCGATATTGGGGGTCTTCTTTGCCATCGCCATTCTCCCGGCCCGTTATCGCGAGGTGCTCAAGGAGCGTGATACCTGGGTGATCATCCTCATTTACAGCATCACCTTTGGCGGCTTCGTGGGAATGTCGGCCTATGTCAGCCTGCTGCTGGTGAATCTCTATCACCTGGGCATGGTGGAGGCGGGCTTGTTCATGTCGTTGCTGGCCTTTACCGGGGCCATGGTGCGGCCGCTGGGCGGGCTGGTGGCGGATCAGGTCTCCGGGGTGCGTGCCTTGCGCTGGTTCCTTAGCGGTATCGCCCTGGCCGATCTGCTCTTTGCGCTCTGGACACCGCCCCTGGCGGCGGGTATCGCCGCTCTGCTGGGCCTGTACCTGTGCTTTGGTCTGGGTAACGGTGCGACTTTCCAGTTGGTGCCCCACCGTTGGCCGGGCAAATCCGGGCTGATGACGGGGCTGGTGGGGGCCGCCGGCGGCATTGGCGGCTTCTATCTGCCGGTGGCGATGGGCATTGCCAAGGAAAGCACGGGCAATTATCACGCCGGTTTTGCCATCTTTGCGGCGCTGGCTACGGGCGCGCTGGTGCTGGTCGTGGCCCTGCGCCGGCAATGGCTGCGCTGGTCGTTGCCGGAGCATGCCCCCGCAGAACCGGCGGTCGGTGTTCCCCAAGCCGCAGCCGCCGCAGCGGATTAATCCGGGTCCGGGGTTGGCGCCGGGACTTTGCCGCGACTTCGGCCCGCGCCGTCGTTGTTCTAGGCGAAAGCCCGCGCCCGGCAGGCGAACTGTCTGAGCCCGCAGGGCGAGTTTTCGCCTGCCAGCGGGATGAGCCGTAGAACAACAGGCAAGGACCGCCGGAGCAAGAAATACCCCCGCCAACGGCC
>Ga0315298_1005402_pt1 | contig 18191 bp, 20 predicted proteins | sample WHS_1_MG_FD_203077 | JGI IMG/M metagenome (GOLD analysis project Ga0315298, IMG submission 203077) | Extremophilic microbial mat communities from Washburn Hot Springs, YNP, Wyoming, USA - WHS_1_MG | ecosystem: Environmental > Aquatic > Thermal springs > Hot (42-90C) | place: USA: Wyoming...
GCGTGAACTGCCCTCCCCCCGCCAGGGGCGTCACCATAGCTGGCGTCGAAAGATCCTGGCCTACTTTACTCTCCGGGTCACCAATGGACACACGGAGGGGTGCCATACCAAGACCAAGCTGCTCAAGCGGCTGAGCTATGGTTCCGAGAAGCCAGGTCTAACTACGCAAGATGCTGCTGGGTTTCCTGCCAGGCTATCCAGAAACTCTCGCTCCACAATTATTGAGATTGAGCCCAAGGGGACTTGAAGCTAGAGAGCAATGCTGGTAAGATCATCCCGTAGCATCCAGTCGTAGCTCTGAAAGGCTCTTGCCGCGTCTGACAATCACGGAAACTACGGAAGTAAGCAAGATTGGTAAGCATAGTTGACGTTGCCCGGCATGCCGATGTCTCGGCGAAAACGGTATCACGCGTCATCAATAACGACGCCTCGGTGCGGCCTAGGACCCGACGTCTTGTCGAGCAGGCTATCGCCGAGCTTGGTTACATCCCCAATGCTGCCGCGCGCAGCTTACGCAACTCCCGCACCAACACGATAGGCTTTGTCGTCCCCGACCTAGGTAATCCGGCTTATGACGATTTTGTCACCGGCATCGAGCGCGTGGTGCGAGAGCATAATTACTCCCTGCTCCTATGCGACTCCCAGGGGCGGGCCGAGATCCAAGCCGCCAACCTGCGGCGGTTGTTCGAGAGGCGCGTGGAAGGGCTACTCTTCCATCCTATAGCCGAGTCTTGCCCCGAGCTAGAGGTGTTCGTGCGGGCGCAGGTGCCCGTTGTAGTGATGACCTCTGTGCCGTTCCTTTCGGGCGTGCCACAACTGTACATCAACCAACAGGCCGGATTACACGAGGCCGTCGAATATCTGCGTGATCTAGGCCATACTCGCATCGCCTTTATCGGCAGCAGATTCCCTCCAGCCAGCTTTCGCACCGAGGGCTTTCGCAAGTCGCTACTCGCCCTTGGCCTCCCGCACGACCCGTCGCTGGTAGCCCTCGTCGCCTCTCGCGACGAATTATCGAGGACTGTCACCAACATGCTGACCCGTTCCGACCGTCCAACGGCAGTAATCGCCGGAATCCATACGCTCGCTCCATACCTGCTAGGAACGATCTACGCCGCTGGCATGGAGATCCCCCGCGATATTTCCTTCATCACGATGGGGGATTCGCCTTGGGCCCGTTTTTACCGCCCCCCCCTGACGGTGACCTCCACCGACCGCACCGAGCGAGGTCGCATGGCAGCCGAATACCTCTTCTTGCGTCTCGCCGGCGTAATCGACGAGGGACTCCTGCGGGAAATGAAATCCAAGCTCGTCATCCGCGAATCTTGCGCAGCAATACGGTGAAGGAGGAAAGAACCATGATTCTCAAGGACAAGGTGGCAGTTATCACTGGTTCTGGTCGCGGTATTGGTCGGGGCATCGCCAAGTTGATGGCCGAAGAGGGCGCCAAGGTGGTAGTCAACGACCTAGGCGGTGCCGGGGATGGCACCGGCAGCTCACGAGGTCCAGCCGATGAGGTGGTAGAAGAGATCAGGGCGGCCGGCGGCACAGCCGTGGCGAACTACGATAGCGTGGCTACTGTGGAGGGTGGCCAGCGGATCATTCAAACGGCGCTGGACAACTTCGGACGTCTAGATATCGTTGTCAATAACGCCGGTATTCTGCGCGACCGCATGATCTTCAACATGACGGAAGAAGAATGGGACGCCGTCATCGCCGTGCACTTGAAGGGCCATTTCTGCGTCACGAAGCCAGCCTCGATCATCTTCCGCCAGCAGCGCAGCGGTCGCATCATCAACTTCTCGTCCACATCTGGCTTGATCGGTAATGCCGGGCAGGCGAACTATGGGGCAGCTAAGGCCGGTATCGCCGGCTTCACTAGGGTCATCGCCCGTGACCTTGGCAAGTACGGGGTGACAGCGAACGTTATCGCTCCAGCAGCGGCCACACGTTTGGTGGCTACTATTCCCGGAGTATCTCTCGATAGCCTACCCCACCCGGATGACGTAGCGCCGATGGTGGTCTTCCTTGCCAGCGACGATGCGGCCAACGTAAATGGTCAGACCTTCTACGTCAGCGGCGGCATCATCTCCCTTTACAGCAATCCCGGTCCAGTGAAAACTATCACCAAGAACGGCCGTTGGACAGCCGAGGAAATCGCCCGCATCTTCCCGAGCACCCTGGGCATGGAACTCATGAATCCTGCCCCAGTGCAAATACCTCGGTAGACGGATGGCAAAGGAAAGCCCAGGGGATGAGGGATGACTGGCTCATACCCCCACGGAATCATGGTCAATGCCGCGCTGGCGCTCACTACCGTGACCTGCAGTCTGCTCGATCGGTAGCTGGCAGCACAAACGGCGGCATTTGAGCGAGAACGCGGCTTCACCGAGCGGCTCTACCACGTCTGCTCGCAAGCCCATCCCCGGCCGCTGGACGGCCGCCGATAAGTATCAAGAGGAGCCTCGATCATGAAACAAGTTAATACGGTCCTTGGCCCGGTTCCGATCGACCAATTGGGTTGGGTGCTCATGCACGAGCACCTTATTATCTTCTACCCAGGCTGGGAACTAGACGGCCGAAACTCCTACGACAGGGAGCACGACATCGCCTTGCTATCCGAGGAGGTTGCCGGTCTCCGCCAGTTCGGCGTGAAGACCATTCTAGATGCCACCCCTGTCGACCTCGGGCGCGACGTGGGATTCATGATCGAGGTGGCCAAGCGCAGCGGGGTCAACATCATCGCTTCCACTGGCCTCTACATGGAGTCCAACTGGTTCCCTACCTACTTCCGCATGCGTACCGTCGATGAGCTGACCGAATGGATGGTCTATGAAATAACGGAGGGTATCGGCGAAACCGGCGTCAAGGCCGGCGCAATCAAAGTGGCAACCGGCCATGGCCGGATCGGCCAGCACGAAGAGAAAGCCTTACGCGCCGCCGCTCGGGCGCAAAAGAAGACCGGAGCACCAATCCTCACCCATACCGAGAACGGGACGATGGGCAAGGAGCAGCTCGACATCTTCGAGGAAGAAGGAGCCGACCTCTCCCGGATCATCATCGGCCACTCTTGCGGCAATAGCGACCTGCGGTATCACCTCGAGATCCTGAAGCGGGGGGCGATCCTTGGTCTCGACCGGATCGGCATCACCTTGCTGATGCCCGACGAGATTAGGCGCGGCATCGCCATGAACGCCATCGGCGCTGGCTATGCCTCCCAGATCATAATGTCGCAGGATATCGTCGGCGCCACCTATGGCCGCATTTCAACACTGCCCGCGGGCACCGGCCGCCTTCCCCATCGCACCTACTCGTACCTGCTCACCGACTTCATCCCGAAACTGCGGCAAGCCGGAGTCGGCGAGAGGGCGATCGAGACCATCATGTGCGACGTGCCGCGGAAGTTCTTCGGAGAGTGAATCAGCCACCTCTCCGGATCAACGAAGAGGTTCTAGGACGCCGTCGCCTTCTCCTCTTCCGGCGGCTTGAGACTGCGAAAGTTGCGGTAGAGGGTCAGGTCGTAGACGACCTTGAGGCCGCCGGACAGAAAGAAGGGCAGGCTCAGCAGCGAGGCGCCCAGCAGGGCACCGGTGATCAACGGTCCCACGGACGCACCGGCGGTGCGCACGACGTTGGTGAAACCGGCGGCCGCGGAGCGCTCGTCGGGGTCGACCACGGCCATAGTATACGACTGGCGCGTCGGCACGTCCATCTGCGAGACACTGAAACGCGCCAGGAGCACCAGAATCGCCAGCGGGAGAACCGGCATCACCGGCACGAGGATCAGCAGGATGTTTGACGGGATATGCGTCCAAACCATCGTGTTGATCAGCCCGATGCGGGCCGCCACCCTCGCCGCCGCCAAAGCCGACAGGCCGGCGAAGATGTTGGCGGCAAAGAAGATGCCGCCCAGCAGCGCCGGTTCGACGCCGAAGCGGACGTGGAACCAGTAGGCGATCAGACTCTGCACGACCAAGCCGCCTCCGAAGGCGTCGAGCATGAATAGCGAGGACAGCTTCAAGACCGTGTTACGCGACCGATGCAGGCCAAACCAGGTCTTCACCGCGGGGTTGCCGGTTTTCTTGGCACCGGGAGACCGGATCGCCCCAACCTCGGCCGCCGGCGACAACCTTGTAAACAGGCTGGCCAAGACCAGCCCTATCAAAGCGTAGCCGATCACATTCGCCCGGTAGCTATCCAGCGGCGTGCGGCCCGCCTGCTGCAAGGCCTGCGCCAAGGCACCTCCCACCAACGAGCCAAATGCCGTAGCCAGTGAGCCGGCCAAGTTGTACCAGGCGAAGATCTGGGTGCGGTGCCTATCCGGCGCGGTTTGGGGCAACGTCGCCTGTTCGATCGCCAGGAAAGGGCCCACCTCATTCCCACTAGGGCTGATCGTGCCGATGATCGCCGCGATGGTCAGCAGCAGAATGTTGCCGGTCAAGGAAAATACCAGACCGGCGAAGACCATCAGGCCAGCGCCGACAAGCAGCATGCGCCGGCGTCCGACACGGTCGGCCACGCTGGCGATCCAGATGGAGATGACGGCGTCACCCAACAAGGTGAGCGTAAGCAGCAATCCGATCGCCTCTCCGCTCAGGCCGACCTGCGCCAAATAGAGCGCCAGTACCACGGACAGAAAGCCATAGCCAAAAAGCCTCACCGTCCGGGTGAGAAACAAGAGACGGCCATCGGCCGTCAAAGTCTGCAGGGCCTGGATTTCTGGGAGTTCAAGCATAGTTGGATCATTATAGGGCGCCCGCCCACTGGTCGCAAGAGAAGCAAGAGAAGAACGGAGGCGAGCCAATGGCTCACCTCCGTCAAGTGCCAAGAGTGACGCTGCGTCGCTTAGATGGTCAGGATATGTACTGCCGAGGCCGTGCCCATCCCGACGGTATGAGCCAAGCCGACCTTGGCATTGGGAATCTGCCGGTCCTGGGTCTGCGCCTCGCCCCGCAGCTGCCAGACGATCTCGCAGATATTTGCCACGCCAGTGGCACTGATCGGATGTCCCTTGGCCAGCAGCCCGCCACTAACATTGACAGGGATCTTACCGCCAATTTCCACCAGGCCCTCGTCGATCATCCGTCCACCCTCGCCCTCGGCGCAAAGCCCCAGATTCTCATAGTGCAACAGCTCTGGCCCGGCGAAGCAGTCGTGCAACTCCACAAGGTCGAGATCCTCGGGACCCAGCCCAGCCTGCTCATACGCCTGCTTGGCGGCGTTGCGCGTAGTGGTGTTGATATCGGCCAGTGCCAGGTTCCGGGGACCGTATGGATCCGAAGCCAGGCCCGAACCAGCGATCTTCACGGGCTTCGTGGTGTACTGGCGGGCCTTGTCCATGCTGCAGAGGATCGCCGCCGCCCCGCCGTCGCCAGTCGGGCAGCACATATACAGGGTGTGCGGATAGGAGATCATCCGCGAGTTGAGAACGTCCTCGACGGTCAACATGATCTGGTACTGAGAGCGCGGATTGTAGCAGCCGTTCTTATGGTTCTTCACCGAGATCTTGGCGAGCTGCTCGAGAGTACTGCCATACTTGCGCATGTGCTGCATGTAGTTCATGCCAAAGACGCTCGGCATCAGCCCTGAACCAAGCACGCCCTCCGGGCTCATCCCGCCGCCCAGACGGCCGGCACCGAGTAGGCCTGCCTTACCCATCTGTTCGCTGCCAACAGCCAAAGCGATATCGCAGGCACCACAGGCGATGGCAAAATAGGCCTCGCGGAAAGCCGTCGAGCCCGTAGCGCAGGCGTTCTGAATGTTAGAGCAGGGCACGCCGGTCATGCCAACTTCTTTCATAATCTGCTGGCCCCGCATCCCCTCGCCACCGCTGTATACCATCTCGATGTCCTTCATACGGATCCCAGCATCCTTGATGGCATCGATCACTGCTTCCGCGGCGATCCGCTGCACAGTCTTCTCCGGGAAGCGACCGAACTTAGTCATGCCCACGCCGATAACGGCTACTTCTCTTCCTATCATCGTTTTCCTCCTCTTCGAATCAGCTCTCGACCGGCTTGAACTTGTAGGCGATGATATCGTTGCCTTCCTGATCCTCGCGAACCTTCTCGGTGACCATCTTCACCTTCATGCCAAACTTGATCTTCGCCGGATCAGGCTCGATGCCGGTCAAACAGGCAGGAATACCCAGTCCTTCCGGCAGATCGATGACGGCGCCGATGTAGGGAACGGGGATCCCGGGTGCCGACTGGTGGACAATGCAGAAGACGAAGAGCTCGCCTTCCCTGCTGAGCTTTACCTCCTCGAACTCCCCAACTGCCGAGCAATTGGGACAGGCCAACCGATAGCCCAAGTGGATCTGTCCGCAACTCTTGCATTTCGAGCCTACGAGATAGGCCTCTTCCCCTGGCGAGGAAGGCAATTTGAGGTAAGGGACAAAGGGGACCGCCTTCTTCTCCTTCACCTCGCTGGGGCTCGCTTCACTAACCACGACGAAGACCTCCTTTATTCGTTTTCGCTTACCAAAGCGGTACCGCGCAAGTAAACTGACGAGGGACCGATGCAACCTTGCTGGCTGCCCACGTCGTTGGGGAGCAGGGAGAAGAATAAAACGCTGAATGTGCTCTACGCTAATACTTCATGGATCGCCAAGGCGAAAGGCTTCACCAGGCAACCGGGACGTCCTGACAGTTGGGTAGCCTCTGCAACGCTGACGAGCTCTCCCTATCTGTGGCTGCCTTTCTGTCATCCCCAGCCTCGGCAGCGGAAACGTATCCGACCTGCCACGCTTCGTCGCTGAACTCGGCCGGACAGTATGCCCATTATACTCGGTTGCCGATCAGTATGCAATCGCCTGGCGCGCAGTCCGGATTGCATTGCGATCGTGCCTAAAAGCCCTCGATCTGATAGACTAGGCATAGACAGACTTGGTCAAGGAGCCGGATGGGCATCATCTTCCTCTATGGCGACCTGTCAGACAACTTCGAGACGACCGCCGCCCCCTTCGTCAAAGCGGCCGGTGGCCGCTCGGCCAGAATCGCGCTCCTCCTGGTTGATGGAACGGGCTGGGAAAGGTACATGCGCAAATACCGCGACCCTCTGCTGCACCTGGGGGCAGCGGCCGTGACCCCGATAATCTCCCCCGAAACCGGTGGCACAATAGACGACGAGGCCATCTCCGCTTTGATGAACTGCTCGGGGGTCTTCATGGGCGGAGGCAATACCGGTAAGTACCACCGTGCCTATGTCGCGTCAAAGGTCGGCAACATCATCCTTTCGCTTCACTGTTCCGGCATACCCTTTGGCGGCGTCTCGGCCGGGGCCATCTTGACCACCGAAATCTGCTGCGTCAGAAGAAGGACACTCACGACCCCTACCGGCGAGGATGCCCGTAGGGCTGCAACCAAGGTCAATGTGGCAGAGGAAGTCGTGACCGCGGTTCACCCAGGACTGGGCCTGCTAAGGGGCTGCCTCGTCGAACCGCACTTTCGCGAGCGAGGCCGTTTTCCCCTGGCCATCGCCGCGATGGAAAAGACCGGGGTGCCCCTCAGTTTGGGCATCGACGAGCCGGTCTGCCTCGAGGTGTCAGACGGTAACCGCGTCAAAGTACACGGCCACGGACGCGCCTACGTCTTAAGATTCCTCGCACCTTCACGCTTCGAGGTAAGCATCTGGGAACCTGGCGACGAGTTTGAACTGCTAGCGCGTTTCAACGACCAGAAGGGGGTAGAACATGGCTAAAGAGTGCATCGCCTGCGGGATGCCCATGGAAAAACCAGAAGACTTCGCCATGCGCGACGAGACCAAGGACTATTGCCTTTACTGCGCCCGCCCCGATGGCACCATGCAATCATATGAAGAGAAGGTCGTCTCTCTATCACAGTATGTTGCCAAATCTCGAGGCCTAGACGGAGACGGGGCAATCGCGGTGGCAAAGAGAATGATGGCGAAGCTGCCAGCGTGGCGCGAACGGTCCGGTTAACTCCGGACGTCGTTGCTCTCTACGCCAGTACGAAAGCCATCTCACTACAGAGTTATCCATCTCAATCCCTCATAGGTAGGCTCAGGAAAGAGATGGCCACGGTCTCCAGGACCCCACTTCACTTCATCGTCCCACCAACCGGACAATGGCCGAGTGGCGAGGCGCTCAAATCGGCTGAGGGTGCGTTCTTGAAAAAGGTTCGTGATAGGCAGGTGGTGTTCGGGAATGTCTGGGAAGACGTGATGCGGTTCGCGCTGCGTGTGGCCGGCCGGCCGGATGCGGTGCTCTCCTGCCAGTGGGAGGACCCCACGCCGCGCAACGACTTGGACCGTGCCAACGTGGCGGTGCTGAAATCGCAGGTGGGCGTTCCGGAGCGCCAGCTGTGGCGGGAGTTCGGGTATTCGGAGCAGGAGATCGAACGGATGATGGAGGAGCGTCCGATAGGCGACCAGCAGCTCGGCGAGAAACTACTGAGCAACTTCGACAGAGGTGGGCAGCAGGTACAGGACTAGATCATGGCCGACATCTACGACATCGCCGCCGATTTCCGTCGCCAGCTGCTTGACCACGACAAAACCGTTGCCCGGGAGCTGATCGACTACTACGGTGAGGTATACCGCCACCTCCGGCAGCAGATTGATTTCCTACTGCAGCAGATCGCCGACGCGCGTGCTGCTGGTGAGGAAGTCTCTCCTGCATGGTTGTTCCAGTAGGAGCGTTTGCAAATCCTCCAGCAGCAGACGGAAGCCGAGATACGCCAGTTTGCCCGCTTCGCTGAGCAGCGCATTGTCGCTGAGCAGGCCGAGGCAGTACGGGCAGCCCAGGAACATGCCGAGCAGTTGGCGATGGCCGGCCTAGGCGAGCCGCCAGTGGGCGTGATGGTGACCTTTGCGCGACTACCACGCGAGGCATTGACCGACTTGGTTGGCTTTCTCCAAGACGGTTCCCCCCTTCGTGACCTGCTGGACGAGCTAGGACCAGAGGCAAGCGCCAGTATACGCAAGGCGCTAATTGCAGGGGTGGCGACAGGTCAGAACCCACGGGTCATTGCCCAGCAGATGAAGCAGGCACTGGGTGGCAATCTAGTGCGGGCACTGACTATTGCTCGCACGGAGGTATTGCGCGCCTATCGTGAATCGAGCAGGCGAACGTATCAGGCTAACAGCGACGTGATAAAGGGGTGGATATGGCATAGTGCGTTAGGAACCCGGACCTGTCCAGCATGTTGGGCGATGCATGGTACATTCCATCGGCTTGATGAGCGGCTTGACGATCACGTGAACGGCAGGTGCAGTGCTATCCCGGTGACAAAGACCTGGAAGGAGCTCGGTTTTAAAGATGTGCCGGAAACGCAGGTGCAGGTAGGGAAGGGCACGGACCTGTTCGAGAAGCTGTCTGATGCTGACAAGGAGAAGATATTGGGCAAAGCTGGCTTTCAGGCATACAAAGTCGGTGCGGTGAAGTTGGAAGATTTTGTGGGGCGCAAGGTGTCGCGCGAGTGGGGCACGATGCGCTATACCAGGAGCTTACGTGATATACTGGGAGAACGGGAAGCAAAGAAGTGGAAGGGACTGGTTTTGGCGGACAAGCAGGCTCCCAAGTCGGTCAATGCTGTGGCATCTAGTTGCCATCTCCGAATGCAACAAGTCTCCGCGATGTCCGGCGAGGAAATCGACAAGCTCTTGGCCCGTATTCGGCAATCACGGACCATTCCGAAGCTCAGCTATCACTTTGAGCAACACGGCCCTGAATTCGGCGCACGGGATGAACAGGAGTATCTGCGAAAGATGCAGGAGCATTTGTCCCGGGGAGATCTGCGCATCTTCACCTACCTGCGCGGGCGAAGGCAGGTGCCGTTCTGGGAGTTGATCGATCTTGAAACTGGGGCAACGGTGCTCTATAATGAGTCTCAGCAGAGGGTTTGGTCATTCTACCGGATGGCCTTGCCGGAATACAGGCTGCGACGTTACCAATTGGAATGGCTGGAGGCCGTCAGGACGGCTCGCGGTTGGGAGTTCAAGGAATCATGGGATCTATAGACAAGTCTTTACTGGAGCGGTATCAACATCTGCTCAGGACTCTAGATGAGGAGGCCGGGGAGACTCCTTCGGAGGAGTACCTTGAGTTGCTCAGCCCTGGAGAGGTGGATGAGCTGCTTCTCATCCGCAACCGGATATCGGAGATGGACTTGAGCCCCGAGCAGATGGCAGAACTCAAAAAGGCGGATGACCTGCTGATAAAGCATCGTCGACTGATTATGGAGTGGCTCTCGGTGGGCTCTGTCGACGAACCAGCTGCCCATTGGTGGTGGCACCTGGACAAAGGACCACAGGTGCGGGAGGAAGCCGAGCGGGCCGCATAGGATCTTGACAGCCATCGCTAGCTTGATATAATACAAGCAACCGAATAGCTTAACGTGCGGTGTATGCCGCCAGTTTCTCGGGCGTTATGCCCAGGGCTGGCGGTTTTTTGTTTGCGCGGAGGTGGGCGATGGCAATCTCCAACAAACCTTGGTCGCAGTTCAGCCAGGCGGACTACACGCCGGAGCAGTGGCGGCGGGCCTGCCTGATCCATATGGACCCCAACTCGGACAACAAGGCTGACCACAAACTGCCGGTAAGGGAGCCAGACGGGACGCTGAACAGGAACGCGGTCCATGCGGCGGCAGCGGTGTTGGCCGGTGCCCGTGGTGGCGTGGACGCCTCATCAGAGCAGAAACGAGCGGCCGCGCGCAAATTGATTCGGCTTTACGGCGAGATGAACGAGACTCCGCCGGACTCGCTCAGGCGGCTGGCGGGAATCTAACGCGACGGCGGCGGTAACAGCCGGGAGGAGATGACGGTGCCAGAGGACAATACGCAGGCAACTACTATGACAGGCGACGCGGCGCAATCCGTGGCAAATCGGGACGGCCAACAGGCCGGAGCAGCTAGCGCGAGCAAGACCTTCACCCAGCAAGACCTTGACCGGATCAACGAGGAGCGGCTAGGCCGCGAGCGGCAGAAGTATGCCGATTACGACACGGTCAAGGCCGAGCTGACCAAGATCAAACAGTCCCAGATGAGTGACCTGGAGAAACTGACGCAGACAGCCAGTGAGCATGAGAGGCGGGCGATAGCTGCCGAGAGCCGTATCGCTCAGACCGAGATCAAGGCCGACTTCGTGGAGAAGGCAATCCAGGCGAGGTGTAACAATGTGCGACTGGCCTTTCTGGTAACGCAAGCGGATGGCCTTCTTGGGGCATACGACCCAATAAGGGAGTCAGCAAACATGATCTGGACGAGCCGAAGAAGCGCTAGCGGTTCAGCAGACGGCGGGGTTGGTTGAAAGGAGAAGATCATCTATGATTCGCTCTTGATGCAGAGGCTGCCCTGGCTCGAGATCAACGGCAATGCGCTGACTTACAACCGGGAGGACGCCTCGGCGACGGTGGCTTTCTGCGAGAGGGAAGCAGATAAAGGAGGGAATGATTGCCCCGGCAGTGATGTGCCTACCGGGGCGTTTGTCGAGCTAGACTGACCAACGGTTATGCCGCGGGAGATGGCTTCCCGTCGGTGCTGGGCGGCTTCGCAGTGGCTTGGGCTTCGACTATCGCCTGCTTTTGCACGGCCGGGGGTAGCTGCGCCTGCAGGCCTGGCACTCGTTCCATTAGGTCACTGATCTTAATGCCCGTCAGCGTCTCGAAGAGCGCCGGGGCTTGGGCGATCATCTTTGCCAGGTCGGTGGTGATCTGGCTCAAGCCGGCGCCATTGTTGCCGTCGCCAGTGGAGATAACGGTGATCTTGTCTACCTTCGCTAGAGGTTCGGCCATACCCCGCACCAATTCCGGAATCCCGGTCAGGAACTTGTCTAGGATGGCAGCTTGGTTGTACTGCTGGAAAGCCTCGGCTTTGACCCGCATCGCTTGGGCCTCGGACTCGCCTTGTGCCCGGATGATCTCGGCCTTGGCCAGGCCCTCGACCCGCACCGCCTCGGCGCGACCGGCCGCTTCGGCGGCAAGGCGCTGGCGCTCGGCCTCGGCGAGGGTGAAGATCCGCTGCTTCTCTGCCTCCGCGGCCTTGAGCACGGTGGCCGTCAGTTCGCGCTCTCGGCGCTGGATCTCGGCCTCCTGGACCTTGATTTGCTCTTCCCGTTGTACCTTCTCGATGCGTACCTGCTCGGCGACTACCTGCTGCTGCATGATGTTTGCCTGAATGTCGTAGGCCTTGTCGGCCTGCGCCTGCTGTCGTTTGACCGACGCTTCGTACTCTGCCTTCTTCAACAAGAGGTCCCGCTCGGCCTCGGCTTGGCGTGCCTGCGAGGCGGCCTCGGCGATCACCCGCTCTTGATCGGCCTGTGCCCGGGCGATGGCGGCCTCGCGCATGGTCTCCGCCTGCCGGATCTGGGTGTCGCGGAGCGCCTCTGCCGTGGCGATATCGGCCTGTTTCTTGATGAGAGCGATATCCGGGCGGCCCATGTTGGCGATGTACTCGTTCTTGTCACGGACCTCCTTGATCGTAAAGCTGACGACCTCCAGCCCCATTTTGTTCAGGTCGTCTGCGCAGGTCGTCCGCATCTTCGCCGCCACCATCTCCGGCTCTTTGACAATCTGCTCCACAGTGAGCTGGCCGACGATACCCCGCAGGTGACCCTCCATCACCAGGCGAATGAGCCCTTCGCGGTCCGCCGGTTCCTTGGTCAAGAACTGCTCGGCCGCTGTGCGGATGCTCTCGGCATCGGACTTCACCTTGATCTGAGCGACGGCTTCGACGTTGACAGCAACGCCCTGGTGGGTATAGAGGTCCTGCTGTGGTGCCACGTCGAATGACATCAACTCTAGCGAGAGTTCGCGGCAGGATTGGAGCATCGGTACGACCATTTTGGCGCCACCGGTAACGATATTGGTGCCGCCAAAGCCGTAGACGATCAGCGCCTGGTTGGGACCGACCTTCCGCAACAATCTGGCCCAGATCGAGAGGATCAGGAAGATCGCCAATACGGCAAGGACGACGATGACAAGAACCTGAACCATTTCTTTCCTCCTTACTTTACGTAGGTAGCTACGAGCCGTCAGCTTTTAGCCCCGAGATAGCTGATTCGTGAACGCTGAGAGCGCGCGGCTGATAGCTAGACCATCTCCGCGCCTTTGTGCCTCGTGTTGAGAAACCTCCGAGCCTCGTTCTCTGCGTCTCCGTGTTGAGAAGAAAACCCTGCTAGGTCGGCCGGTCGTCATCAGAGAGCTCGGCATCAAGAAAGCGACGCCATGGCTCGGCATTCGCACCGGGCTCGAGGAAACTAGACCATGGTTGAATATAGGCAAGGCCTTTCTTATACTCGACAATCACTACCTCCGTGCCACGCGGAATGGGTTGGCCGTCGAGACTACGGGCACCGTCGCTGTGACGCGAGCCACCGATAGTATAAACGATCTCACCAGTACCGCCTTCCGGCACGGCTATTGTGACCTTGGCCATCCTGCCCACCAGTTTCTCGTTGGCCTCCCGCCACACAGTGCCGGGAATTAGCACTTTGGCGAGGAACAGGAATACCAACCAGCCGACCACGCCCCCTGAAGCCAGCGCCCCGATCACAGTCAGCGGCGGGAAGACGCCGTAGATGGCATGAAGGATATAACCGGTCGCCCCGAACCAGGTTAGGAAGGCCATGATCGTCATCAAGTTAAACGGCGAGACCGGCGCTGTGGCGGAGGACGCACGGGCCCCGCCGGCATCAGCATGGCCCGTGCTTCCCGCATGTTCGGCGCCTCCTTCTATCTGATGGCTGCCCCCTATGTCAGTGTGTCCGGCGTGGGTGCCGACGTCGATATGACCAGCGCCCGCGTGTGTATCCGCGCCGATATTGAAGTCGTGATGCAGGCCAGGTAGATGGATCGCGTGTTGGCTGAAGCCAAGAAGTGCCGACGTGACGACGAAGACCAGGCCGATCAGGAAACAGCCCAAGTAGAAGGCGGCAAGGCCATCGGGCACCGCGAACATCTCTGTCCCTCCACCGCGTGTGCGTCAGGAACCGGTAATCCTCCCACTGGGGGAACCCGTTCCTTCGGGAGATTCTAATCTTGTCGGAATTGTAGCATCATTATACACTACGTTTGCCAATTATCAATTGTTTCGGCGTACCGCAGAACTAAGAAGGCCCCTTGCCGGGCTTTTCCATCCGAAGGAGGTCATTTCGCCTCACCACGGCGACCGTTCCAAGTAGCTATCAGCCGTCAGTCCTTCCCTGGAAGGATTAGATTGGCGTCAGCACCAGAATCCCTTGTAGGGGCGGTTCGCGAACCGCCCCTACAAGGGTATAGTCAGTGTGTGATCTCCCTCTATCTATCATTATGTCCTGCGCACCCGCCACCTGGTCATCTTTCCGCCTCAAAACCAGTGGGTGCATGGCACGTAACCTGCATTGTAAGTCAAGTCATGCCATTCGCATTCATGGCTACTAGGAGGCTCACAAATGGCTGAAACAGAGCATGTGCATCATGAAGAGCATGTCGAGCACAGAGGACACGAAGGGCATCGGAGGCACGAAGAACCCTGCGGGGAGGAATCCAAGTCGCTGAAATATGGCCATTGGATCGACTCGCCCAAGGAGCACGAGAGTCACCACGGTGAGTCGCTGGCGACGAAGAATCACGAAGTGATTAAGCAATGGGCTGAGAAGCGCCGGGCTACGCCGGCGACGGTCCCCGGCACCGAACACAACGGACACCTTGGCGTGCTGCGCTTTGACTTCCCAGGCTATGGAGGAAGGAGGATCGAGCATGTCACGTGGGACCAGTGGTTCCGGACATTCGATGACCGCGATCTCACCTTCATCTATCAAGAGACGATGAAGGATGGCAGTCAGAGCAACTTCTTCCAGATAGTAAGCCCCTCCCACGCAGGCGCCTAGCTGGGCGTCCGCAGGCAACCGACGAGAGCTGCCGCTCCCGGATCCGTCCGGACGACAAGGCTTGCTCGTCTCTCCCTGGAGAGGGAGAAGGAACCTCCTCACTCTTTGGCAGAGGGGATGGGGTTTTCCCGACCCCCTGCTGATCGCCAGAGCCTGATCGCCGACCGCTATCGAACCTAATCGAGAATGACTTTTGGCCCCTTCTCCTTCAAGAAGGAGGGCGCCCACCAGTTCCACTGGCCGAGAAGGCGCATGAGCGCCGGGACGAGGAGCGCTCGGACGATGGTCGCATCGAGGAGGATGGCCGCTGCTGCGCCGAGGCCGATGGACTTGATCGTCAGCAGATCAGTAGCGGCAAAGGCGCCAGTGACGACGACCATCACCGCCGCCGCGCTGGTGATAATCCGTCCGGTCCAGGCCAGGCCCTCGGCCACGCTCTCCGTATTGTCCCCCGTTCGGTCATGGATCTCCTTGATCCGGGTCAGCAGGAAGACCTCATAGTCCATGCTCAGGCCGAATAGGACGCAGAAGAGCATGATCGGGACAAACGAGTCGAGGAACCCTTGCGACGTGAATCCGAGGAGGCTGCTCAGGTGTCCTTCCTGGAAGACGAAGACGAGAATGCCGCAGGCGGCGAGAATGGAAAGCCCGCTCATCAGTGCCGCTTTGAGCGGCAGCAAGACGGAACGGAAGAGAACCAACAAAGCGACGAAGGTGGCGGCGAAGACCGCGGCAATCGCCAGTGGGAAGTCGGCAAACATGCGATTATCCATATCTATACTAATCGCCGCCAGACCGGTTACCTGCAGTCGTAGGTCTCCTCCGGGCGCCATCGCCCGGATGTCCTTTACCAGTTGCTTAGATCCGTCGGACATCGGCTGGTCCTTGGTGGCGATGGTCAGGATGGTGAGATGATCGCTGCTCATCTTCGCCACCGCCGCCTTGATCGCCGGGTCGGGCGCCAGGCTCAGGTTGGAGTAGAGCATCTGATACTGCTCTCTGGTGATGCGGGGGTCCAAGTTGAAGAGGCCTTGTACCCTCTTCACGCGCGGGTCGGCCAGCAGGCGCTGGGTGAGGTCATAGCCCGCGCCGGTGTTCTCTGGCGATAGAACATTGTTCTCCGACTGCAGCACCACGATGATCGGCGACATCTCGCCCGCGCCAAACTGGGCATTCAGGAGATCGACCCCCTGCCGTGAAGACGTGTCCGTCGGAAGAGCCTCGGCGCCAGGCATCCCGAAGCGCACGCCAAGGATCGGATAGGCCAGGACGGTGATGATGGCGAGGGTGAAGACGAAGACGATCACCGGGTGTCTCATCACTTGGGTGGCCAGGCGATGCCAGAAGCCGTCTGTACCGTTGTGAATGCGCCGGAGCGCTAAGGCGTTGATCCGGGGGCCAAGCACTCCTAAGGTGGCAGGCACGAGGGTGAGCGCTGCGATTACCGAAAGCATGACAACGAGCAGACCACCGTAGGCTAGGGAGCGAAAGATCATGAAGGGGAAGAAGAACAGCCCGCAGAGGCCGATCAGGACCGAGATGCCGGAGAAGAAGACGGTTTTTCCTGCAGTGGATACCGTGGTGGTGACGGCTCGTCCCACATTGCCAGTACGGGCTAGCTCCTCCCGAAAACGGCTTACCAGCAGCAGCGAGTAGTCGATGCCTAGGCCCACGCCGAGCATGGAGGCCACGTTCATGGAGAAGACCGAAACGTCGGTGATTCGCGCCAGCAAATAGAGGAGCGCGAGTGTGGCGGCCACGGAAATGCCCCCCATCGCCACCGGCAGGCCGGCCGAAACCAGCGTGCCAAAGATCACCAGTAGTACGACCAGGGAGATGGGGAGGGCAAAGGTCTCGGCGCGCACCAGGTCGCGGTGCGCGACCTCCTCCATGTCGCTGTAAACGACGATGTCGCCGCTGAGGATGGCCTTGGGTGGACCAGCTTGGAGACGGCCACGGAGCTGGCTAAGGATTGGCCCTGGGTCGTCGGGATTCACGGCTAGAGGGACGTCGACGTAAGTGGTGTGCCGGTCTGCCGAGACGAGCTTCGGATCCATGGTATCGTAGAAGGTGCGTACTTCCAGCACCTTGTCCAATTCCTTGAGATGCGTGGCAGTGTTCTCCACTCCCTGCCGAAACGCGTCGTCGTCTACGGTCAGCCGGTCGTCGGTGAAGACTACGGTGACAGTGGTCGGTGGGAGATGCAACTCCTTGTCCATGGCGCGCAGGGCCTGCTCGGACTCCATGTCCGGACTAGTGAAGCCGGCCCCTTTTAGTTGTGTAGGGAACTGCGTGACAAAAAGCACGCTGGCCAGCAGCACGAGGACCCAGGCGCCGATTATCGGCCAACGAAAGCGGTAGGCGAAACGCCCGTGTGCTCTAAACAAGCCCCTCCTCCTCCAGAGACAATCCTCCGTTGTCTGTTGTTACTGTTTTGTCGGTTAATGCATGTCGGTGCTTGCGGACCATGTCCCGTCGAAGGCCCTTGGACCGTCGTTCTGCCGAAAGCCGGAATCCGGGCCGCCCCAAAGGTCCTCGTCATTCTACCGACAATCATCTAGGCGCTCAGTAGGGCGGTCATCGCTCGCGCCAAAACGAGGAGATCCTGAGCCGGATCGACCGTGGGGTCGATCATGGCGTGTAGAAGCAGCCCGTCGAAAACGGCTAGCGCTAGAGCCGCCAATGCCTCGGGCTCCAGGCCAGTCTTCTCTGGATGTGCTCCCAGCATGGCGCTGATGGCTTCGGCGAGCACGGCATGCTCCTCCTGCAGCATGGTCCTGACCTCGACCCGGATGTGTTCATCGCGCAGCGACAAGGTATACAGCTCGAAGAGCAACACAAACCACGCCGGGTCCTCGCGTGCTCGGTTCTCTATCCAGGCGATGGAAGCGGTTACCCCTTGCTTCAGGTCTTGGAACTGGCGCAATTGATCGAAGAACTCATCGCGCTGACGGTTCATCACCTCCCGCACTACGGCCACAAGCAATTGCTCCTTGCTCTCGAAGTAGTAGTGCAAGAGACCGGGGGCGACACCGGCCTCACGGGCAATATCCTTGATCGACACGTTGGTGTAGCCATCGCGGACCAGACAGCGATAGGCGGCGTCGATGATCGACTGCAAACGGCGACCGGTTAGGTCTTCTCTCTGGCCCATTGGTTACTCCTCAATGTTGGTTGGTCAACCAACCAACAGCCATTGTAGCATCCCCTCGGCAGAGGAGTCAAGAGGCTGGGCCCTCCCAGAGCCTCTTGCATAATAGAGAAGAAGGGGAGACTGAGGGTGACTGCGGGGGCTGGAGTAGGACAGAAGAGGAGCGAACGGCGGTTTGGAGCGGGCCGCAGAGATGCTTTGAAGGGCACGTCA
>Ga0315298_1005404_pt1 | contig 18187 bp, 18 predicted proteins | sample WHS_1_MG_FD_203077 | JGI IMG/M metagenome (GOLD analysis project Ga0315298, IMG submission 203077) | Extremophilic microbial mat communities from Washburn Hot Springs, YNP, Wyoming, USA - WHS_1_MG | ecosystem: Environmental > Aquatic > Thermal springs > Hot (42-90C) | place: USA: Wyoming...
AAGATGATAGGAACAGTGAAAGCTCAGACGGACTTTTACCATCTATTTCCATGATGAGGAGTATGCTGACGATTATGAAGTCGGTTGTCACACCTTCAATTGCGCCTTTACATACGTGTTCTAAGAGATTCTCGCACTCTGCAGCCCGCTCTTGGTCCAGTAAGAGCTCGAGTAAGATATTTGCGTCGATGAAGTGCAGGCTATATCAGTCTCTTGCCCTATCCGCCCTGATCTCAGCCGCTTCATGTTGGAGCTTTACGCCGCTCTTTTTGGAGTGACGCAGCACTCCCCTTAATGCCTTGAATGGTTCACTTGGGATCTCTACTTGAACCATGGACTCCTGCATCTGTATCCATTGTCTGATAGCTTCAGTCGCAGCGTAGAGCTCTGACTGGTTCGCTGAGCATCAGTCTTTTATGGGATCTATTCATACTTATGTAGGGGTGGAATGGTGGTTTGAGAGGGGCGATAGTGTTTCTGGTCGTATTCATAGCAACGCTTCTGGCGAGTCTACAGTACAGTAGTCTACCTCCTGGAAGAATGCTTTATTCACTCTTGAATGTTCCTGAGACAACTTATCCTGTCTTAGGGTTCCCTGCCACACTTCTAGTATGTGCGGTTTTCAACGGGGTCGTATATGGGGTGGTTGCTTGGCTGGCCTATACTTTCGCCGAAAGGTCTAGAGGTGTGAGGGCACATCCGGAAAGAGTTGAGGGCAAGCCGAGGGAGATACTCCATGCAAGAAAGTTTTGCATAGACTGTGGTTCAGAGATCTCTGTCGAAGCTAGGTACTGCCCCAAATGTGGAAAGGCCCAGCAGGCATAGGCCAAGACACAACATAAAAAGGATTAGATCGACTCCAATTTTCAGGTCAGATGCCACTGTCAGTATTATTGTTAAGTTCAATTTCGCCTCGTGAATAACATTCTCTGCTCTCGAAACTTTCTATTTACCAATCCTTTATCTTCGAGGTATTTGAGGTGGGATAGGGCTTCCGCCGTTGCAAATAGTTTCTGTGTGGCTGGGAATTGATCCCAAGACTCATATGTCATATCCCACCTCATCTCCGAGGCTATTCTGTAAGCTTCCTTACCCTGATCGTCCAGTAAAGACAGGATCTCCTTGAGTCTGGCTTGATGGTGGCTCTTCAACTCCATGACTCTACCTTTAAAGTCTCTGATGAGGCTTCTATGTCCAGGTAAGGCCAGTTCCACTTCGAACCCAAGGATCTTATCCAAGCTATCCAAATATTTTTCTAGGGGGTTCCATTCATATCGCCATAATGCGATGTTTGGAGTTATGTCGTTGAGTACATGATCTCCACATATTAGCAGTTTCCTTTTGGACTCATATAGGCACATGTGGCCTTTACTGTGGCCAGGGGTCTTAACACATTTGAGAATGTAATTTCCTATCTTTATCTCGTCGCCATCCTCGACCGTGGTGAAGTTGGGGGTTTTACCCCGATGGAATCTTCTGGGAGAGTGTCTCTCAACGACCTCCTGGAGAACGTTCTCTGGGAGGCCACTTATCCTGGAGAATTGGTGTCTGCTCTCCTCCCACCTCTCGCTCAACTTCACAGTCTCAACATCAGGCTTGCTGAGATATATCATAGATGAATCTGATTGTAGAGACCAGACCAGGTCAAGATGGTCTGGATGCATATGTGTTATGAATATGTCTGTCACATCCAAGGAGACTCCGAGCTCCCTCAATCCTTGACGCATCGCAGCATTACACTCAGGCAGATTGTAGCCTGTGTCGACTATCAGATTTCTATCCTCACCTTTGATGATGTAGGAGTTCGTTGCTTTGAGGGGGCTCTGAGGGAGAGGGATCTTCAACATGTAAATGTTTGCGGCTACCATCTCGATCATGCCTGTACTCACCCCTGCTGAAGCCTCTGACATCACATTTAATGGTTTTTCTTAAACTCTTGCTCACAAATTATTAAGGTGGATGAGCCGAATAGTTTAAGATTTGAACATGCTACTTTGAAGTCTGTTGCGTCAGTGAAGAGATTTGGTGAAGGTTCTTGCTGAATTTTTACGGTGGAGTTGCCGAGATAGGCGGCAATAAACTCCTTCTGGAAGACAAGGATACCAGAATTATGCTCGATTTCGGTATGAGCTACTCGTGCAGAAGAAGGTTCTACTTTGAGCCTTTCCTCTCACCTAGGGATGAGAGGGGGCTCCTCGAGTTTGGAATCCTCCCCAACCTGAGAGGAGTCTACAGGTTCGACGACTCTGAACCTTCAATAGACGGTGTATTTTTATCACACTCCCACAGCGACCACGCCTCATGCATATCCTTCATTAACAGAAGGATTCCGATCTATTGTGGAGAGACTACGAAAACAATTCTGAAGAGCCTGAGCGAGACTAGGGCGAGAACATTTGAGACTGATATTGAAGGCTTGAAGATAGAGACATTCAGGACCGGGGACAAGATTAAGATCGGCGGATTAGAGGTTGAACCTATCCACGTCGACCATTCGGTTCCAGCCGCATATGGATTCATAATATACACCTCAGAAGGCGCCGTCGCCTATACTGGGGACCTGAGGACCCACGGTGCAAAGGCCGAGTTGACCCAAGACTTCATCGAGAAATCTAGGGAGGCAAAGCCTACTATCCTGATCTGTGAGGGTACAAACATCAGCGGCGCCGACGTCTCGAGTGAAGATGAGGTGAAGAGGAAGGTTGGAAAGGTTATAAGCGGAACAGACGGACTGGTCATGGCAACATTCTCCTATGCGGATGTAGACAGGTTCAAAACATTCCATGAAGCTTCGAAGACCAATAAGAGAAGGTTGGCTATATCGATGAGGCAAGCATACATCCTCGACAGGCTGAGGGCTGATGGAAAATTGAAGTTGCCTGAGATAGATGATGAGAGCCTCATCATATTCCAGAAGATGAAGAAGAGATATTCACCTTGGGAGGAGGAGATTCAATCCCACCTCAACGTCAAGAGTCCAGAGGAGATAAAGAGTATGCAGGACAGCATCGTGATGGCTTGCAGCCTCTTCGATGTCAAGGAGTTGATAGAGATAAGGCCAGGGTCAGGGAGCAACTTCATACATTCAGCCTCTGAACCTGTGAATGAGGAGGGTGAGATTGAATTTACGAAACTTCTAAACTGGCTTGACCATTTCGGCCTACCAATGTATCAGATACACTGCTCAGGACACATAATGCCAAACGAGCTCAAAGACATGATCATGAGAATCCAACCCAAGAAGGTTTATCCAATACATACTGAGCATCCTGAACTCTTCTCGAAGTTTCTCTCCAGATATGTCAAGGTTGAAATTCCAAGAAGGGTTGAGTTGAAACATTCAGCCATAAACCTATAAGACCTATGAGCAAGATATATCTTGAAACTCGTCTTTGAGGGGAAGAGTGAAATGAAGCATCTCAAGAGTCTACTTGTATTTTTGACGCTTACCTTTCTTCTATCATCTACATCTATGCCTCTTGTAAACGCTGAAGGTTATGGGGACGAGTATGCTGTCAGGAAGGTGGTTTGGGATTATGTCAAAGCAATGAACCACAGGTCTGTCGAAGAGATTCTTTCCCTATATACGGTCGACGGTGAATTTGTCGACATGACTTTCGACATCAAATTCTCAGGGCCAGACCAGCTCCGTAACCTCTACAGAGACATCTTCAATACGAATCCTAGGTTGACCTTCACCGCTTTTCCATGGGAGATCCATCTTAGCGGAAGCCAAGCCTCACTCACATGCTCTTGGAGTCTAGTAGGTGAATACGGCATATACAACGGTGTTTACCTGATGACTGTGAGCGGGTCAAGTGGCTCTTGGCGAATATTGAAGATAACCGCCTACATAACAGTGATACATTACTATCATCCGCCGAACATGCTTATCCGGTAGGACCCCTCCAACATCTTTTTTTTTAAAAAAAAAGTTTCTGTAAGATTTTTGTTGAATAGATTGAGATCGACAATCTTAAACCATCGATCTCCTCTTTGAAATGAGTGAAGATTGCAGGCGAAATATTTTGGGCATGGTCGAGGTTGCTAAAAGAGCTAGAACAGCATCGCTGAGACTAGCCAACATCAAATGTGAAGATAAAGATAGGGCTATCCTAACCATAGCCGAGGAGATAGATAGAGAGAGGTCTAGGATCATCGAGGTTAACAATAAGGACGTTGAAGATTCTCTCAGGAAAGGTGTCGCGCCGCCCCTGATCAAGAGGCTCAGACTAGATAATTCAAAGATAGATGAGATGGTGAGGGGGTTGAGGTCCCTTGCCCGACTCGAAGATCCTGTCGGTAGAACAACCCTATGTATGGAGATGGATGAGGGCCTCGAACTCTACAAGGTGACATGCCCTATAGGAGTCATAGGAGCCATATTCGAGGCTAGGCCGGATGCACTCGTCCAAATATCGAGTCTATGCTTAAAGTCTGGAAACGCCGTTATTCTCAAGGGTGGGGTTGAAGCCTCAAGGACAAACATATCTCTGACAGATCTCATAAGGGATGTGTTGAGGAGACTTGGGAAGATCCCTGAAGATTCTGTTCAACTCGTCGAGACGAGGGAGGATGTCGCCGAACTCCTCAAGATGGATGATTACATAGATCTACTCATACCCAGAGGCTCAACCAACCTCGTGAAATATATTAAAGAGAACAGTAAGATTCCTGTCCTAGGCCACACTGAGGGGATATGTCACGAGTATGTAGATGAGTATGCGGATCTGGAGATGGCTGTCAACATATGCTACGACGCTAAGGTTCAGTATCCAGCAGTATGCAATGCCATGGAGACCCTGCTCGTCCATAAGAATATTGCCGAAAGATTTCTGCCAGTGATGGCTGAGAAGTATAGGCAAGCCAATGTTGAGTTGAGAGGAGACCCGAAGACCAGAAAGATCCTGCCGGAGATTAAGGAGGCGACCGATGAGGATTGGAGGGCAGAATACCTAGACCTCATACTCTCAATAAAGGTTGTAGACTCGATCGAAGAGGCTATAGAACACATAAACCTTTACGGCTCACACCATACGGATGGAATAATTACGATGAGTGAGGAGAACGCCAGAAGGTTCCTGATGGAGGTCGACTCAGCAGTCGTTATACACAACGCCTCAACAAGGTTCAGCGACGGATACAGGTTCGGCTTAGGCGCGGAGGTTGGGATAAGCACCGGGAAGATCCATGCTAGGGGGCCAGTCGGCCTCGAAGGCTTGGTGATATACAAGTACATCGTGAAGGGCAGTGGCCAAGTAGTCTCAAAATATACGGGAGAGAACGCTAAACCCTTCACCCATAGAAGGTTGAGTAAGGTCTGGCCGGTATGATTGGGGTGGAGACTTTGAGGAGAGATTTCAGTCGAGTCAAGAAGATAGTTGTTAAGATTGGAACATCGGTTCTTACAAAGCCAGACGGTTCCCTCGACGAGGAGTATATGCAAGACATAGCGAGACAAGTCTATGAGTTGACCAGAAGAGGGAAGGAGGTGATTATTGTGAGTTCAGGAGCCATAGGTTCAGGGGTTAAAGAGTTGGGATTGAAGAATATGCCGAGGGACATACCTACGAGGCAGGGAGCCGCAGCTGTAGGCCAGAGCATACTTATCGAGACTTGGAGGAGCGCCTTCAGAAGATACGGTTTGAAGGTAGCCCAGATACTTTTGACTTATGAAGCTTTCTCTAATAGGAGAACATACCTCAACCTGAGGAATTCTATGGATATACTGGAGAAGTACGGTGCTATACCGATAATCAACGAGAACGACCCTATATCGGTCCATGAGATCGAGGCGACATTCGGCGACAACGATAAACTCTCAGCCTTGGTTGCAAGCAAGGTCGATGCTGAGCTGCTGATCCTTCTGACAGATGTCGATGGCCTATATGACAAGAACCCCAGACATAAAGATGCTAGACTGATAAGTGAAGTTTCCGAAATAACTCCTGAGATAGAGAGGATTGGGGGGGAACCTGGATCGTGGAGGAGTAAGGGTGGAATGAAGACAAAGATCGAGGCGGCTAAGATAACTATGAAGTCTAACTGTTACATGGTTATTGCGAACGCTTGGGAGAAGAATGTTCTCCTCAGAATTGTTGAAGGTGAAAGGTTGGGAACCCTCTTCAAACCTTCGAAGGTAGGCTACACGAACAGGGAGAGGTGGATAAGATACTCCAAAAGTCATGGAGTGATAATGATAGACGATGGGGCTAGGGATGCTTTGCTAAAAGGAGGGAGCCTCCTACCCTCAGGTATAATAGATTTAGAGGGAGAGTTCGATTCGAACGACGTGGTATCTATAGTCCACAGAGATAAGGAGATAGCTAAGGGGATAGTCGACTACTCCTCAGAAGAATTGAGAAAGATAAAAGGCAGACATACTGATGAGATAGAGAAGATCTTGGGTTACAAGAACTATGACAATGTTGTAAGGAGAGAGAACATGGTCTTCATCTGAAGACCGGCTTTCTACGGTATTATCTCACAACTGTTGAACCTGCCATAGTTGAAGTCAACAACATCAACCTTACCTTCTCGAATAGCCGACCTTATCCTCCACTCAACCCTACTCAACGAATCTATCAAGTCAAATACAGTCTTACAGACCATTCTGAAGCCTCCCTCACCCCAAAGCTTGGTTACATTTGCGAATAGACATCTGCCGCCGCACAAATGTTGGATCTCACATTCACTGCATGGGTCACCTACGAAGGTTGAGTCTTGAAGGTCGAGTGGGTTGGAATCCCAAATGTTGCCCAGATAGAAGTCTATCATACCAGCCATTACAGGGCATGGTGTGATATTTCCGTCGGTCTGAATGTTGAACGTGTTCCATCCTGAGCCGCATCTTAACTTGCACCTCTCACCAGTGAGTAGAGAGTACATGATGGCTATCAGAGGATATACTCTGAGAACTTCACCGGCTGCCTCGATCCTTTCAACCCAAGTCTCGATGAGCCTCCTAACCCCTGGCATATACACTCTTTCAGACCAGTCTCCGAAACTTTTCTCGTCAAAGTCGTTCTGCCAGAAGAGGGCGTCGAGCTGCCAATGTATCGACTTGAAGGCGAAGTCTCTGTTTGAGAGAAGCCACATCACCTGCCTATCTATCTCTGTACCTACGGTAACCGTCATCCTCGCTATGAGTTCACCTTTGAACCCTCTCTCTTCGAGCAGCTTCAAATTTTCAACAACCCTCCTGTAAACATTCTTTCCCCTATTCCTATCTGTCAAAGTCTCGTCGCCGTCGAGAGAGACGAGTAGAGTATTCAACATCTTGACATACTTGGATTTGAGCTTGTCAAGGAGTAAACCATTGGTCTGTATGATATATCTCTCAGCAGGTATGTTGTCCATGATCTCCTCAACCATCTCAACCTCGATCAAGGGTTCCCCTCCGTAGAATATTATTGTTGGAGAGGGATCCTTCTGGATGAATCTAGCCAAGTCGTGGATGTCATAACTCATTCTTGTAGGGACCGAATAGTCTATTCTTAACCCTTTGAAGTCGCTCCCGAAGTCTAGACAAGATTTTCCATAGCAGTATGAGCATTCAAGATTACATTTCGTCGTGGTCGTTACATAGAAGTTAATCTTCCCAGACCTCCTAAACTATTTCGCTGTCAACATCGCTGAGGGCTTCGTAGCATCTGTGCCAGAGGGCGGCTGACCATAACTGGTTTCTGCTCCCCTTAGGCTCGCCGGTCTCAGGGTCATACCACTCGTTGAACCCTCTCCACATGCACATCCTTCTAAACTGCTCCTCAGCCTCCTCTCTGAGGCCTAGTTTTAGAAGTGCTAGAATCATATGGCCCTGAACCAGACCCCATACTCCTCCGTTCTGGTAGAGGTTTCCAGGTATGAGACGCCAGACCCCACATGCCCCCTTGGGATATCTCGGATAGACATTGACATATCCGTGGGGGGTGAGGGCCTTACTCAGACTTTTAATGACAGTGTCGATCTTGCTCTCAGGTATTAGATTGCAAAGGATTGCTGTGGCGTGACCTAGGACATCCAAATGTTTAGACTTGAAGCCTTCCCTGCTCACATAGTCTGCGTAGTAGCCCCTTTCAGGTAGCCAGAAGACCTCCTCAACCCTTTCTCTAAGCCTTTCTCTGAACTCGTCTGGACAAACTCTGAACATTAGAGCTTGGTTGTTGAATGTTGCCTTTCCAACATATATTCTCATCCCATCCCGCCAGTCCCTTCCATATATGAGTCCGTCGCCTCCAACCTTTGATTCTACGTAGCTCCATATCTCCCTGTAAAGGTCCATCTTCCCCATCTTTCTTAGGACATCGAGGATCAAAAGTTCGTTGTCAACCTGGTCGGTGTACTTGACTGGGGATGAGAATATTCTTGGATATTTGATGATCAATGTTGGGACTTGACCTCTCCTCCTAGATCTTATCACCATCTCGACATGTCTTTTCACATATGGCTCTAGATTGAGGTTGAGTAGGGTTTCGCAGCTGTAACATAGGTCCCTTGTCCAATACTCATAATTGTAGCTTGAGGATGCTCCGCTGGCGTATACGCCCTCAGGCCCCAAACATGATCTTATAATATTGACAGCCTCACGCTTCTTAGACTCTAGGATCTCACTGAAGTTTTGAGCCGCCCATTTCTCAGATTGTTTGTATGAATCCAACTCAGCCACTTCTCGGAAGGATTCTCTTTAAACATTTTCTACACTCTTATACGGTTCGACCATTTATTCAAGGTGTATGTGGCACAGTTTAGGTGAATCTTAGTCAAACTCTCTTATCTTCTCCCATTCTCCCCTCTCTAACATCTCCTGCTGAAGGATCTTCTTTAGAAACTGGCCGGTATATGAGTCTCTCACCTTCGCAACCTCCTCAGGTGTTCCTGTGGCGATGACGTATCCACCCTCATCTCCACCTTCAGGTCCAAGGTCTATGATGTAGTCGGCTGTCTTTATAACTTCCAAGTTATGTTCAATCACTAGGACTGTGTTTCCTGCGTCGACGAGTCTCTGCAGGACGTTTAGAAGTTTCTGGACATCCGCATAGTGGAGTCCTGTTGTAGGTTCATCAAGAATATATACTGTTCTCCCCGTGCTCTTCTTCACAAGTTCGGCGCTCAACTTGACCCTCTGAGCCTCCCCTCCTGAGAGTGTTGTTGCGCTCTGGCCTAGGGTTATGTATCCTAAGCCTACGTCGACTATGGTCTGAAGCTTTCTCGCTATCTGGGGTATGGCTGAAAAGAATTCAAGGGCCTCCTCAACAGTCATTTCGAGAACGTCAGATATCGACTTTCCCTTATACTTAACTTCTAAGGTCTCCCTCCCATACCTCTTACCTCTACATACTTGGCATGGTATATGGACGTTCGGTAGAAAATGCATCTCTATGGTTATTGTTCCAGCCCCTTGGCATGCTTCACATCTTCCTCCTTTTACGTTGAAGCTGAATCTTCCAGGCTTGTATCCTCTGACCCTGGACTCTGGAAGCTTCGCGAAGAGTTCTCTTATATGTGTGAAGACGCCTATGTAGGTTGCTGGGTTGCTGCGTGGGGTTCTTCCTATGGGCGACTGATCGATTATTATTACTTTGTCAATATTCTCAACCCCCAATATTGCCTTGTGGGTTCCAGGCTTCTCCTTTGAACCGTATATTCTCTGGGCTAAGGCCTTATAGAGGACCTCGTTCAGGAAAGTGCTCTTTCCTGAACCTGAGACCCCTGTCACACAGGTGAAGGTTCCCAGAGGTATCCTGACATCTATGTTCTTCAGATTATTCTCTGAGGCACCTATGACGGTGAGGTATTTTCCGTTTCCAACCCTCCTCCTTGGAGGTATGGGTATTGAGAGTTGGTGGCTGAGATATTTGCCTGTTATTGAGTTTGGGTTCCTCATTATCTCTTCAGGTGTGCCCGTTGCCACTACGTAGCCTCCATGTCTACCAGCACCTGGACCTAGATCTATCACATAGTCAGACTCAAGGATGGTCTCTTCATCATGTTCGACGACGAGTATTGTGTTTCCTAGGTCCCTCATTCTCCGTAGAGTCTCGAGCAGTTTGCGGTTGTCCCTCTGATGGAGACCTATGCTGGGTTCATCGAGAACGTAGAGGACGCCTGTGAGGCCTGAACCTATCTGGGTTGCAAGCTGTGTCCTCTGAGCTTCACCTCCTGATAGGGAGCTCATTCTCCTATCGAGTGTGAGGTACCCTAAACCTACGTCTATGAGAAAGTTGAGTCTCTGGTTAAGTTCCTTCAATATTCTGGAGGCCACCATTCTCTCCCTCTCGGTTAGTTGGAGGTTCGAGAGGAACCTGAGGGCCTCAGCGACAGACATCCTCGAAACCTCCGCTATCGATTTGCCACCTACCTTCACAGCTAGGGATTGGGGCTTCAACCTTTCACCCTTACATTTCGGGCATATAGTCTCGCTCATGAATTTCTGATACCATTCCTTCATAGACTCAGACTTCGTCTCCCTATACCTCCTCTCAATAATGTTTATTACACCCTCGAAGGCTTGACCCCAATCTGTCGGCGGTGTTCCGTATAGGAGTATGTTGAGCTGCTTCTTCGTAAGATTCTTTATTGGTGTGTAGAAGTCGAATCCATACTTCTCAGCTATGGGTTCAAACTCAGATAGGACCCACCTATCTACTGGGCCGAAGAAAGGCTTTATAGCGCCTTCAGAGATAGATTTCTCCTTGTCCGGTAAGACGAGCTCAGGATCTATCCCTATCTTCACACCCAGGCCTGTACACTCCTCACATGCTCCGTATGGACTGTTGAACGAGAACATCCTAGGTTCGAGCTCCTCAATGTTTACTCCACATTTCGGACATGCAAGTTTCTCACTGAATGCAAGTTCGGAGCCTTCACTCTCAACGATGACTATTCCACCTGAGAGTTCGAGTGCTGTCTGTATTGACTCAGCCAGCCTAGGCTTCTCATCTTGACTCAGCTTCAAATGGTCCACAATCGCCTCAACGGTGTGTCTTTTGTATCTCTCCAGTCTCAGAGGCTGGTCCGTCCTAATCTCCTTTCCGTCGACTCTCGCGTTCAGGAAGCCTTTGAGCCTGAGGTTCTCAAGAAGATCTTTATACTCACCCTTCCTACCCCTGACTATTGGCGAGAGAATCTTTATCCATGAACCGTTCTTCTGACTCATCACCGAATCTACTATCTGCTCAACAGTCTGTCTGGATATTCTTCTTCCACATATGTGGCAGTGAGGTATCCCTATCCTCGCGAATAGAAGCCTCAAATAGTCATGGATCTCTGTGGCTGTAGCTACTGTTGATCGAGGATTGGCTGCCGCCGTCCTCTGCTCTATCGCCACGGCAGGAGAGAGATTTTCAATATAGTCGACATCCGGCTTGTCCAGTTGCCCTAAAAACTGCCTAGCATATGCAGATAACGATTCTATATATCTCCTCTGGCCTTCAGCGTAGATTGTGTCGAAGGCTAGGGATGACTTCCCTGAGCCGCTCAGGCCGGTTATGACTACCAGCCGGTTTCTAGGAATCGCCACAGTTATGTTCTTAAGATTGTTCTGCCTTGCACCTTTGACTATTATGTCGCCGTCGAAGATTTATCACCTCTTCTGAGCGCCCTTATCTGGTCCCTTATAGCTGCAGCCTTCTCAAATTCAAGGTTCCTAGCAGCCTCAAACATCTCTTCTTCAAGGCTCGCTATGAGAGCCTCAAATTCATGTCTGGATCTGAACTTGCGTCTCGACGTTACCTCTACTTTGGAAGGTTGAGCATCGACATGTGCTCTCTGGCCTGCGGAGATTATCGCCCTAACCTCTTTCCTGACGGTCTCGGGAACTATTCCATGCTCCCTATTGTAGGCGAGCTGGATTTCGCGTCTGCGGTTAGTCTCCTCTATAGCTCTTCTCATGGATCCTGTGATGTTGTCGGCATACATTATCACTTGGCCGGAAACGTTCCTCGATGCTCTCCCTATCGTCTGTATCAGTGAAGTTTCGGAGCGTAGAAAGCCTTCACTGTCAGCATCTAGAATGGCAACCAAGGATACTTCAGGCAAGTCAAGACCCTCCCTGAGGAGGTTCACCCCAACAACCGCATCGTAGACTCCCAGACGTAGGTCTCTGAGTATGTCGACCCTATCCAAAGTATCTATCTCCGAATGTAGGTAGTGAACATTCACACCGTTCTCTTGCAAGTATTCAGCGAGGGTCTCAGCCATCCTCTTTGTAAGGGTCGTGACGAGGCTCTTCTCCTTCCTCTGAGCCCTAGCCTTTATCTCCTTTACCAAATCTTGGACCTGTCCTTGAGCTGGTCTAACTATGATCTCCGGATCCACCAGCCCCGTAGGCCTTATTATCTGTTCAACAACCCTCTGGCTGTTCTGCAACTCATATACTCCTGGAGTCGCGGACATGTAGATGACTTGGCCTATCCGCTCATTGAACTCTTCAAACGTCAGTGGCCTATTATCTTTTGCAGAGGGCAGCCTGAATCCATGTTCTATCAGGGTCTCCTTCCTTGTGAGATCTCCTCCATACATTCCCTGGAGTTGAGGTATAGTCACGTGGGACTCATCTATAATGGTCAGGAAGTTTTTGGGGAAATAGTCTAGGAGGGTTTGGGGTGGTTCACCTGGGACTCGGCCGTCGAAGTGCCTCGAGTAATTCTCAATACCTGGGCAGTAGCCTATCTGGCTTATCATCTCAAGGTCATATCTGGTCCTCTGCTCCAGCCTCTGAGCCTCCAGAAGTTTCCCAGCAGCCCTCAACTCTCGAAGCCTCTCCTCAAGTTCAGCTTCAATAGACTCTATAACGCTCTTAAGCTCCTCCTTTGGGGTTACGAAGTGTTTGGCTGGAAATATGAAGGCCGACTCCTTCACAGACCTCTGTAGGCCTGTCACAGGGTCGAGTTCAACGATCTCACCTATCCTCTCGCCGATAAGTTGGATCCTCAGCACGGTCTCCTGGTTTACAGGGCATATCTCAATAATGTTACCTCTCGCCCTGAACCGGCCCCTGCTCAGGTTGACGTCGTTCCTATCATATTGCATGTCGACAAGTCTGCTCAGAATCTCATTTCTGCTAACCGATTGACCTCTACTGAGATGTAATACAACCTTCAAATATTCTTGGGGTGAACCCAAACCGTAGAGGCATGATGAGCTTGCAACAACTATCACATCTCTCCTTGAGAGTAGGGATTGGGTTGCTGAATGTCTGAGCCTGTCTATCTCCTCATTTATAGAGGTCTCTTTAGCTATGTAGGTGTCTGTCTGAGGGATGTATGCTTCAGGCTGATAATAGTCATAGTAACTCACAAAGTACTCTACTGCATTCTCTGGAAAGAATACTTTGAATTCGGTGTAGAGTTGAGCCGCCAAAGTCTTATTGTGCGAGATAACCAGTGTCGGCCTCTGAGTATTAGCTATCACATGGGCTATTACAAATGTCTTACCCGTTCCAGTCGCACCCTTCAGGGTCTGGGATCTCAGACCCTCTTTAACACCTTCAGAGAGTAACTTGATTGCTTTAGGCTGATCGCCCTTGGGCTCATAGTCAGTCACAAGCTTGAAAAATCTCCCCGCAGACAATCTTAGAGACCTCCATCTAACATGTTAAGTGACTGTAAACGATCTTGACCCTGCCTTTTCATCTCTGTAGTATAGACGTACAAGCCATCTGAATAGTTTGGAGCTGACTTGGGCGATATTAATCTATTCCCATATTTAACATGGGTCCAACTACTTTAAAACATAATATTGATTCGATAGAGCTAAGTAGATCGCCTCTTTTAAGCGGGGTCTGCGCTGAAGATTGTATCTATAAAATTTTTTAAGATCCTTGCGGTGGCTCCCCACACAACATGTTCAGGAAGTTCATAGTAATAAACCGGCTGGGGTTTCCCCTCACGTACAATATAGCCGACCTTGGGTGGAGACTTCAAATCTTCAATTGGAACTATTATAAGGTCAGCAACCTCCTCCCTGTTAACCTTGAAGTTATATGGGTAAGGAATGCTTCCTACGAAAGGAGATATCAGGAATCCAGTGGTAGTCGCATAATCGTCGAGCTCACCCAAGAATTTTATGTCATCTACATCTACCCCAAGCTCCTCATGCATCTCACGTATAACCGTGCCTTTCAGGTTTAGATCATGCTCCTCAAATATTCCGCCTGGGAAAGATATCTGACCTGGATGGTGTTTCATATTCTTAGGTCTCTTCATGAATAGAATACAATATTCACCTGATCTCTTAATGATCGGGACCAGAACCGCTGCCCTCACAAGGTTCCCTGGTTGAAGAGTTAACTTTCTCCTCCCTGCAAGGACCTCAAGAATCCTCGACTCCAAATCGTTCATCGACAAACTCTTTCAACCCTCCTGCGCCGTAAATATCTTCGAGATCACAGGTAGCTATGCCATATTTCAACCATTACGCGATGTTTTGTTTGAGCTTTTGCAGGGGAAATATTGAAGAGCGACCATTCTTATCCGTATCTGTGATGAGTCATGCCGAGTCTTAAGATGGCTCTTCCGAAAGGCCACCTATGGGAGGCTGTCAAAAGCCTTCTCGACCAGGCTGGCTACAACCTCTCAGTGAAGGGCGAACGGTCGTATAGGGTTGAGTCGAGAGACAGGGACCTAGACATAAGGATCCATAGAGCCCAAAACATCAGTCTCCTCGTCGAACAGGGAAGGTACGATGTTGGGATAACTGGTTTGGACTGGATTCTCGAACCAAATGCAGATGTCGAGGAGCTTGCAGACCTAAGGGTTGGGAGAGTCGATGTTGTAGCGGCTGTTCCTGAGAGATATGGGATAGATGAGCAGACCGGGTCCGGAGTCTTCAAGAGGTTTGAGGAGAAGCTTTATGAGGAGAAGAGGGGCAGGGCGGTTGTCGCCTCTGAATATGAGAATCTTACAAGGAGCCTGTTTGAGAAGCATATGCCCAATATACCATACAGGTTCATAAGGTCATACGGGGCTACAGAGACTTTCATAGAGGTAGCTGATCTCATAGTAGACTGTACTGAGACAGGCGCAACCCTCAGGGAAAACGGTTGGAGGATAATATATAGGCTATTCGAATCTACAGCCCGCATAATAGCGAATAGGGATAGCTTGAAAGACCCTTGGAGGAGGGAGAAGATCGCTGGATTAGTCTCTCTGGTTGAAGGTGCACGGGATGCAAGGGGCGTAAGGCTGCTCAAGATGAATGTTCAGGAGGAACTTATGGGCGATGTTATGAAGATCCTTCCGGCGATGAAGAGCCCAACCATCTCCAAACTTTATGGTGGTGAAGAGGCAGGATACGCTGTCGAGGTTGCTGTGAATGAGGATCAGGTTGTCCAACTGATACCTAAACTGAAGAAGGCTGGTGCAACAGATATTCTTGAGTTAAAGATAGAGAAAGTTGTTAGGTGACTTTTTCTCCTGGACTTTTCTTGGTCAAGGGGCTTAGCATTACGTCTATCTTCGGAGGATTCGTTAAGGTATTGTGAATTGTGCAATGTCTTGCAAATCTTAGAATAGAATTTGCTGATTTCGAATCGACCTCGCCAGCAAACTTTATCTCCACTTTGATCTTACCTACCCTGCTTGGGCTCTCAGCCATCTCCCACTCAAGATGGATTTCCAAGCCTTCGGAGGGTACTTTGTGTCTATCGCAGAAGAGTTTAGTGTAGACCCCTATGCAGAACCCTATCGAGGCGATGAAGAGCTCTACTGGTGTCATAGCGGTGTCTCCACCATCCTCCTCAATAGGCTGGTCTGAGAATACATGGTGGCTTCTACACTCAGCCTTGAAACGCCAACCGTCAAGGTGAACTATCTCCATGCTCATTACGCATATCACCCCTTCACCCATAGAAAAGAGAGGGTTAAAGCATTAACTCTACTCAAGGTAGTTTGACATGAAACATCTAGACTCAACCTTCCAGTCTAAGGAGGATATTAGGAGGCTTGTCTGGCGGCTCATGGAGGAGAATGGTGTAGCGAGGCCTCCCATGCCCATATATGGTCGCATACCTAACTTTGAAGGTTCAGAGAGGGCTGCTGAGAGGATTCTTGATATTGAGGAGTTTGCTAGGGCTGAGACTGTGAAGGTTAATCCAGACTCTCCCCAGAGACCTCTCCGCGAACTGGTTTTGAAGTCTGGAAAGAACCTGTTGACTCCGACACCTAGACTAAGGGATGGATTCCTATTGGTTAAGCCTGGAACAGTGCCTGGGAAAAATTATAGGTTCGCCTCGACCATAAGAGGCTCTTTCAAATATGGAGTGAAAGTAGGGCTGGACGATATTCCAAAGCCTGACTTTATTATAGTCGGGTCCGTAGCAGTCACTCTCGGTGGTAGCAGGGTCGGTAAGGGGAGCGGATACAGCGAGTTAGAATGCGGTGTTCTGGCCGAGTTAGGCCTCATCGATGAGAAGGTTCCTATTGCAACGACTGTCCATGAGCTGCAGATAGTTGAACATATACCAAGAGAGGTCTATGATATCAATTTAGATTATATATTGACTCCTGAGAGAAAGGTTAGAACCGACTCGACGCCTACAAGTCGAAAAGGCATAGTATGGAATATGGTGACGAGGGAGATGATGCTTAAGATGCCTATTCTTGAAAACCTATATAGGATGAGGAGAATATGAGAGTAGGATGGTGGTGAATATTGAGTTACTATGATCCAAACTATTGGAGGCAAGTCATGAGGCAATATCCATACTTTCAGGCTCCTCCCCAATCAGTAATGTCAACAGATCCTCTTGAACAGTTGGGTCTGGGTAGGAGAGGTACTTTAGTATTGACTAGCTGTCCATATTGCGGTGCCTTTATTCCGGCGGACACAAACTTCTGCCCGAGATGCTGGTGTCAGATAAGACTTTGAGAGGAGAGTCCATGGCGGCGTATCTTAAGGTAATCGAGATCAACGGTAGGCTACACATCTACGAGCAGGTAATATACAAGCCTGACTGAAAGCGGACCAGAGAACAGTGGAGGCTGCATGCCTACGTCATTATAAGCCTTCATAGACTACTTTATAAATAATAGTGGGCCATAAACTAGCCTGGATGCAACACATTTATTTATGACAATGTTTGAGTGAGATTTGGTCCCGCGGATCCCGCGGTAAGATGTGTGTAAACATCCCGTAAGCTCAGCCTGGTAGAGCTTCCGATCACGTGTGAGGCGTGAGGAGACGCTGTAGAGCTGCACCCACGGTGCAGCCACCCAGCCTATCAGGCTAAAAGTGGAAACCGGAGTGTCGCTGGAGGGTGCCTTGGACCCGGCGAATTCAAAATAGGCTCAATGCCTATGAAACTCCGGCCCGCGGGACCATACCAAAACCAATTTCAACAGTATCGAATACTTCGATTCTTCTTTAGAGTATATTTAATATTATGTTATCGACAGATATCTGGGCTGTTTCTACCCTTCGGGATGTGATTGGATGCCTAGGTACAGATGGTGTTGGCGTAGAGGGTTGATCTCAGGCCCTGGCAGGCCGATGAAGCCGCGACTCATAGGTGTGAGGCCGAGTATCAACCGTTTTGTTCCAGTCTTATCAGGTGGAGAGGTTGCTGGGGGGGAGCCTATAAGGATCACATATGACGAATTTGAGGCCCTCAGGCTTATAGACTATAAAGGTCTCACTCAGGAGGAGGCTGCTGAGAGGATGGGGGTCTCGAGGGGAACTGTTTGGCGTTGCTTGGATAGTGCGAGAAGGAAGATTGTTGCAATGTTGGTAGAGGGTAGGGCTCTTATAATTGAAGGGGAGACTCCTGCGTAGGGGAGTTAAACTTATTAACCTTTATGTGCAATGGCACATAAAGGTGATCAGGGTGCCTAACAGTTGGAGATTAAATAGATGGTGGTTAAGAAATCTGACCCCTACAGGATACTATTATTTGGGTCCTTGCAGATGCGGTTTCGGCCCACACGCATACTATGGGACAGCCGATGGAAGGATCTTACATGTATCCCAAATTCCATTCGCAGCCCCACCAACACTTAAACCTGAAGAGGAGTATAAACTCCTAGAGGAGGAAGCCAAGAACCTGCGAGATGAACTAAGCCGAATCGAAGAGAGACTGATTGAGCTGAAAGGGAAACGGAAGGAGTAAAACCGATTGCGTCAAGGCATTTTGAAGATAATCATACCCATCGAAAGATTCGAAGGAGAAGACTCACCTATATCAAACCATTTC
>Ga0315298_1005406_pt1 | contig 18174 bp, 13 predicted proteins | sample WHS_1_MG_FD_203077 | JGI IMG/M metagenome (GOLD analysis project Ga0315298, IMG submission 203077) | Extremophilic microbial mat communities from Washburn Hot Springs, YNP, Wyoming, USA - WHS_1_MG | ecosystem: Environmental > Aquatic > Thermal springs > Hot (42-90C) | place: USA: Wyoming...
TGCTGATAGACGGCGGACAGGCGGATTTGCGCGGGTGTGGCGTCGAACGGCAGGTAGCGTGCCTTGTTGACGCGGCCGATCTTGCCGTCCTCCTTGATCCTGAACACGTCGGCGACGAACAGGCCGTAGTCCTTGCCCGCCAGGGCATAGCAGGTGTTTTCCCACACCGGGGTGCCGGAGTCGCGCCCGGCGAGCTGGTCGGTGATGACGCGCGCCACCCACTTGGCCTGGGTGTTGGCGGAAAAGCCGCTCTTGGGCATGGCGTCGGCGATGCTGGCGTCGCCGATGACGTGCACGTCCTTGTGCAGCGTGGACTCGAAGGTGGTGCGGTGCACCGGGCAGAAGCCGCTGTCGTTGGTCAGGCCGAAGTCGAGAGCGATCTGCCCGGCGACCATCGCCGGGATGACGTTGATCACGTCGGCCTTGATCGGGCCGCCCGCGGTGTGCAGGGTCATGGTCTTGGCGTCCAGGCGCTGCGGCGTGCCGCCGGCCTTGGCCGGCAGCCATTCCAGCGCGCAGGGCTTGCCCGGCGGAAGCAGTTCGGCCTTGATCTTGCTGCGGTATTCGGCGGGCGGCTGGTAGCCGTAGAGCCGGTTCCAGCCGAGCATCGCGGTTTCGTCGGTGACGAAGCTGTCCTTGGGGTCGGCGATGAGGACTTTGGCCCGCGGGTTGTGCTTGGCGAACCACTCGGTCATCAGCGCCGCACGCTCGTAGGGACCGGGCGGGCAGCGATAGGGGTTGGGCGGGGCGGCGAGCACGAACACGCCGCCGTCGCGCATGCCTTGCAACTGCCTGGCCAGCAGCGCAGTCTGCGCGCCGGGAATCCAGGCGCTGGGCACCTGCGTGTCGGCGAGCTGCTCGCTGTAGCCGGGCAGGCTGTCGTAGCGCAGCTTGATGCCGGGGGCGACGATGAGCTTGTCGTAGCCCAGCACCTTGCCGCTGGCGGTGGTCACGGTTTTGGCCACCGGGTCGAGGCTTTTGGCGGCGTCGAACACGAAGTCCACGCCGTACTTGTCGCGCAGCGTGTCGTAGCGCACTTCCAGCGCCTGCATGGTGGTGTGCTGGTTGAGCACTTCGCTCGAACCGTAGGGACGGATGTAGACCGGGTTCTTTTCGATCACCGTGACCTGCAGCCGCGGATCGGCCATCTTCAGGTACTTGGCGGCGGTGGCGCCACCCACGCCGCCACCGACGATGACGATGCGCGCCGTGGCCTGTCCGGCACGGACGATGGCGGGACAGGCGGCCATCCCGAGGGACGCGGTACCGGCGAGCAGGAATTGACGACGGGTAGTCATGGAGCGCTCCTCATTCGGGTTTGACGGCGGCAAAGTAGGCTGCCATGGCGTCGATCTCGCCATCGCTGAAGCCTTCGGCGACGTGACGCATCAGCGTGGCCGGGCGCTTGCCGCTGCGGAAGTCGCGCATGGCCTGGACGAACTGTGCTTTGGGCATGCCGGCCAGAGGCATGAAGGCCGCCGCCTTCAGCCGCCCTTCGGTGCCGTGGCAGCCGGCGCAGGTCTGGGCGATGGCGGCACCGCTGGGTGGCGCCTTGGGGCCGGGCGGCAGGGCAGCCGGGGTCGCCGCCGGGGAAGGCGGTGTCGTTGCCGCGGGCGCGGCGAAGACGGGGGCATTGGCGCCCAGCAGGCCGATGGCGAACACCAGTCCGACCAGGGCCAGGGTGAGATGTTGAAGTCGCATAAATCTCCTCAGCGTGCCCAGACGATGAATCCGACGACGAAAAACTGCACCAACCACAGGCCGATCAGCCACAGCGCGGCCGTGCCGATCCGGTCGATCGCCGGCGAGGGGGTGTAGACCTGGCCCTGCGGCGTGTGCCCGACCTTCCAGGCGATGGACAAGAAGTAAGCCAGCGTGGTGCCGCCGATCAGGGCAAAGGTGGCGAAAAACAGCACATTGCTATACCAGTCGATGTGCAGCGGGTAGGTGAACACGTCATAGCCATACACACCTTTGAGCACGCTCCAGCGCAGCACTTCGCGCAGCGCGGCCACGGCGATGAGCGCGACGGCACCGAGGGCAAACGGGGCATAGCCCAGCGAGGTCTGCAACAGGCGCTGGCCCAGCAGCGCGGGCAGGGCGACGGTCAGCAGCAACAGGGCGACGGTCAGCAGCACCACCGGCGAGGTGGAAAAGCCGCTGAGGCCCGCAGGCAGGCTGGCCATCCAGGCGCCGAGGAACACCAGCGCGACGATGCCGCCGAAGTTGAGCAGCCTTGCCGCCAGCGTGCCGACCCATTGCATGTAGGCAGCATCCGCCTGCCGACCAGCGGCGAGGTAGCGGCGGTAGGCATAAAGCCAGGCGCCTGTGACCGGCGCGGCCAGCGCGATGAAAAAGCCGAAGCGCCAGGCGTTGTAGTCGTGCAGGGTATGGCCGCGCGGGTCGATGACGCCGTTCGGGGCGTACCACTGCATCCACTTGTCCGGGCTGAGCATCTGGTTGGTGAGCACGTGCATGATGAAGCCCACCAACAAAAACAGCGCGAGAGACGCCAGCAGCGACCAGCCCGAGCGCACCGGGTGCTGCGGATCGGCCAGATCGTGGTTGCGGCCGTAGAAAAAGTACAGCGCCATATAGCCGGCGATGAGCAGCACGATGAAGCCGACCACCCACCACGCCGACAGCACATTGGACGTGTACCAGAACGGGTCGTAGGTCACCTGCACGAACAGCAGCGGCGCCACCCCCAGCACCACGGCGACCGACACGGCGATCTTGGCCGTGGTGGTCATGGCCGCGGCCAGGCGGCGGCGCATGGGGTTGCGGCTGAAGGCGTTGGCCAGTGCCAGCGCGGTGCCGCCGAGCATGACGTGCACCGCGGCGATGTGCAGCGCGAAGGTGAGCACGCCGAGCACCAGGAAGACGATGGGATGGGACGGCACGCCTGCGACGTCGCGCAGAGCGTAGAGCATGGCAGAGTTCATGTCAGCGCACCTCGTGGAACGACGCGGCGGAGGTCGCAGCCGGATCGGCCTGCGCCAGCGCCGCCTTGTGCTGGATGTGGGCGATGGCGGCCTGCGGCTGTTTCATGTTCACGATGAACACGGCCAGCGCCTCGGCCTCCTCGGGTTTGAGCGGGATCATCGGCATGTACAGCGTGGCCCCGGTGGCCAGGGCACCGCGCAGGTAGGCTTCGACTTCAGCGACGTTGGTGGTGTTGCCGAAGTAGCTGTGCAGCGGCCGCATGCCAGTGTTGCTCAGCGAGTGGCAGTTGGAGCAAGTGGTCAGCGCCAGCGACTCGCCGACCTTGAGCATGTTGTCCGGCGTGACCACGCGCAGGTTGTCCGGCAGAAAGACCTGGGTCTTGAGGAAGCCGTGCGACTCCAGCAGCGGAATTTCGCTCTTGATGCGCATGCCCGGCACGTCGCGGCCGATGACCTGGTTGGAATAGACGTACTGCCCGGCCACCCAGGGCTTGCGGATGGATTCGCGCGCCACTTCCTCGGGCCACAGCCCGAACAGCAGAATGCTCACCGTCGCCAGTGACGCGCCCCACACCACCAGGGTGCGCGAGGAGATCAGGGTCATGACGAAGTAAGCCAGGATGCCCAGCAACACGGTGAGGATGGCCGGCTGGAAGTAACTCGGCAGACGGTTGTCCATCACCAGATGCGCGGTTTCCGGCAGGCTGCGGATGTACCACTGGAACAGCGCGGCGCCGACCAGCGAGGAGACGATGCCCAGCCACGCCAGCTTGCGGCTGATTTCGCGCTTGAACGCCGGGTCGGTGATGCGCGCGGCGACGATGCCGCCGACCACCGCCGTCATGGTGAACATGAACGCCGTGCGCATCGCCAGCTGCGCGAAGGTGTTGGCGCCGTAAAAACCGTTGAGGTAGCCGCCTTCGGTGAACCAGATCTCCTTGCCCGGCACCAGCATGAACGACAGAATGCCCAGGATGATGAGCATGGTGGTGTACGAGGCCATGCCGAAAATCACCGCGATGCGCATATGGGTGCGCTGATCGACGCGGCCGGCCAGATAGACCACGAGGTAGACGCCGACGACCTCGATGACGAAGAACACCCATTCGGTCGCCCACTTCCACACAAAACTGTGGATCAGCGCGGAGATGCCGCGCGGGCTGGCCACCGTGGTGGTGAACCAGATGCCCGGGCCGGTGATCGAGCCGATGACATACGAAAACACCAGCAGGAACATGCCGTACTTGCGGATGTAGTCCAGCAGTTGCGGCTGATTGCGGCGGTAGGCCAGCACCGCCAGATAGGCAAACAAAATGGCCGCGCCGACCGAAGTATGCGACGCCAGCACATGAATCGTGGCCATGATGCCCACGACCCAGCCACTGCCCACTCCCGGTTCGTACCAGGTGGGGTAAAGCCCGATCCAATCCATTTCGGCTCCTCGATCCGCAGCATGGGATGCTGCTTTGTTGCAATTAGCGACAAGTTGTTACGAAACGGAGTATCCGGAGCCGAAGTCAGTAGGGATTTGATGGTTCGCAAAGTGGCGCAGCAAACTTGCACGTTTCCTGATATATACGTGACTGCGGTCACATTTCGGAAAAAAACAGCTCAGAATCAGGGTTTACACCGATTGAGAAGGCGTAAACGCTCACCGCCGAAGCCTGCTCGCGGCGGGAAAGGGCAAAAAAGCGGTTTGATCCCGAACAAAACCATCCGGTAACCCGCGCGCGCCGCGGGAGGACGGCGCACGCGCAGCCCCGGGGCTTCAGCGCTGGCCGATGGCGGCGTTGGCGAACACCCCGCGGGCCGTGCGCGGCTCGCTGCGCCAGTATTGCGGCGGCACCTTGACCTGCGCGCCCAGTGCAGCCGCGGCGTGCCATGGCCAGCGCGGATTCCACAGCAGCGCACGCGCCAGCGCGACCAGATCGGCGTTGCCGTCGTCGATCACCGCCTGCGCCTGCTGCGGCTCGGTGATCAGGCCGACGGCGATGGTCGGCAGGCCGCACGATGCCTTGACTGCGCGCGCCAGCGGCACCTGATACCCGGGGCCGATGGGGATTTGCTGCCTGGGCGACAGGCCACCGGAGGAGACGTCGATCCAGCTACAGCCGCGCGCCTTGAGCGCGTCGGCGAAAGCCAGGGTTTGTTCCAGGTCCCAGCCGCCGTCGACCCAGTCGGTGGCCGAGACACGCACACCCAGGGGAACGGCAGGGGGAAGCGCCGCGCGCACGGCGTCGAACACCTCCAGCGGAAAGCGCAGCCGGCCCTCCAGACTGCCGCCGTAGGCATCATCGCGGCGGTTGGACAGCGGTGAGAGAAACTGATGCAGCAGGTAACCGTGGGCACAATGCAGTTCGACGGCCTGCAGGCCGAGCTCCGCGGCATGCCGTGCGGCCTGGGCGAACGCCGTGCGAATGCGCTCCAGGCCGGCGCGGTCCAGAGCCTGCGGCGCGGCCTCGTGTTCACCGTGTGGCACCGCCGATGGCGCCACGGGCGTCCATCCGCCCTGCGACGCGGTGAGGAGCTGGCCACCATCCCACGGCCTTGCGCTCGACGCCTTGCGCCCGGCGTGGCCGAGCTGGATGCCGATGGGCATGTCGCTGAAGGTGCGGATGTCGTCGAGCACCGCGCGCAGCGCGGCGACGTTGTCGGCCGAGTACAGGCCGAGGCAGCCGGGGGTGATGCGACCGATGGCCTCGACGGCCGTGGCCTCGATGATCAACAGCCCGGCACCGCTTTGCGCCAGTTGGCCCAGGTGCACGCGGTGCCAGGCGGTGGCACAGCCGTCGACTGCGCTGTATTGGCACATCGGGCTGACGACGATGCGGTTGCGCAGCACCAGGCTGCCCAGAGAGAAAGGCGAAAACAGCGAAGAGGGCATGATGCGGCTCGAAGGTGTTGAAAATCGCCATTTTCACGCGTCACGCGCCGGCGCGCAGACGGCGTCTGCGGCTTACGCTGCGGAGGGCGGCAGGGAGTGAATCTGCGCGTGGTGCAGACCGCACAGATCGGCCATGCGGCGTAGGACGTCGACGTCGCCGTTGGTGTAGAGCAGCGGAGGCCGGGGGTGGGCCGGCACGGCGTGCGTCCACAAACGCGCGGCCTGGCGGGCGACGGGCTCTGCGGTGTCGAGCAGATGCACGTGCGCGCCCAGCTCGGCCTGGATGTGCTGCGCGACCAGCGGGTAGTGCGTGCAGCCGAGCACCACCGTGTCGCACCCGGCGGCGCGCAGCGGAGCACAGACCGTGGCGAGCAGCTGGCGCAGCGCCGGATCGTCGAGTTCACCGCGTTCGATCGCTGCGGCCAGTCCGGGGCAGGGCTGGAGCACGGGGGCGATCCCGCCGGCGTGGGTTTGCAGCAGCGCGCGAAATTTGGCGCTGCGCAGGGTCGCCGGCGTGGCCATCACGCCGACGCGCTGGTTGCGGCTGCGCGCCAGTGCGGGCTTGACCCCCGGCTCGATGCCGACGAACGGCAGGTCGAACTCGGCGCGCAGGGTGGCAATCGCTGCGGCGGTGGCGGTGTTGCAGGCGACGACGATCAGCCGCGCCCCCTGGTCGCGCAAAAACCGCGTGATGTGCCGCGCGCGGTCGAGGATGAAGGCGTCGCTGCGGTCGCCGTAGGGGGCGTGCGCCGAGTCGGCAACGTAGATCAGCGGCACCCCGGGCAGTTGCGCATGCAGCGCGCGCAGCACGGTGAGCCCGCCGACGCCGGAGTCGAACACACCGATCGACGCGACGGCGCTCATGCGGGCCGATCCGGCGAAGCGCTGCCGCCCTGGGCGCAGGCCGGGCACAGGCAGGCGACACCGCGACACGGCGCGGGGATTTGCGCCAGCGTCTGCGCGGCGATGGTCAGCGCGCTGCACCAGCAGTCGGCTGTGCCCGGACTTGCAGCGGCGCGGGGGCAGCCGTTGGCCCGCCCGCACAGCGGACAACGCGCCGGGTCGCAGGGCAGAGCCGGCATCGGCTGCTCAGACCGCCGCCACCGGCACGCCGGCGATGCGCGCGCGCCACTGCGCCGGGCCGGTCTGGTGCACCGACGTGCCGCGTGCGTCCACCGCCACGGTCACCGGCATGTCCTGCACGGTGAAGGCGTAGATCGCCTCCATGCCCAGATCCTCGAACGCGACCACGCGCGCCGCCTTGATCGCCTTGGCCACCAGGTAGGCGGCGCCGCCGACGGCCATGAGGTAGGCGCTGCCGTGCTTGCGGATGGCCTCGATGGCCTGCGGGCCGCGCTCGGCCTTGCCGATCATTGCGATCAACCCGGTCTGCGCCAGCATCATCTCGGTGAACTTGTCCATGCGCGTCGCCGTGGTCGGGCCGGCCGGCCCGACGACTTCGTCGCGCACCGGATCGACCGGGCCGACGTAATAAATCACCCGGTTGCTGAAGTCCACCGGCAGTGTTTCGCCGCGCGCCAGCAGGTCGGCGATGCGTTTGTGCGCGGCATCACGCCCGGTGAGCAGCTCGCCCGACAGCAGCAGGGTTTCGCCCGGCTGCCAGCTCGCCACCTCCTCGCGGGTGAGGGTGTCGAGGTTGACGCGGCGGCTTTTGGCGTAATCGGGCTGCCAGTTGACGTCGGGCCAGAGGTCCAGCGACGGCGGATCGAGGTAGACCGGGCCGCTGCCGTCGAGCACGACATGCGCGTGGCGGGTGGCGGCGCAGTTTGGAATCAGCGCCACCGGCTTGCTCGCGGCGTGGCAGGGGGCGGTCTTGATCTTGACGTCGAGCACCGTGGTCAGCCCGCCCAGCCCCTGCGCGCCGATGCCCAGGGCGTTGATTTTTTGGTACAGCGCAATGCGCAGTTCTTCGAGTTTGTTCTGCGGCCCGCGGGCGAGCAGCTCGCTCATGTCGATCGGCTCCATCAGCGCTTCCTTGGCCAGCAGCATGGCCTTTTCCGCGGTGCCGCCGACGCCGATGCCCAGCATGCCCGGCGGGCACCAGCCCGCACCCAGGGTCGGCACGGTCTGCAGCACCCAGTCCTCGATCGAGTCGCTCGGGTTCATCATGATGAACTTGCTTTTGTTCTCGCTGCCCCCGCCCTTGGCGGCAACGGTGAACGCCAGCTTGTCGCCGGGCACGAGGCGCACGTTGACCACCGCCGGGGTGTTGTCGCCGGTGTTCTTGCGGGCAAAGATCGGGTCGTCGAGCACCGAGGCGCGCATCGGGTTGTCCGGGTGGGTGTAGGCGTCGTGCACCCCGGCGTTGATCACTGCCTCCAGGCCGTTGTCGAAGCCTTCGAGCCGCACATCGACGCCCAGATCGACGAACACATTGACGATGCCCGTGTCCTGGCAGATCGGGCGGTGGCCGATCGCGCACATCCGGCTGTTGGTGAGGATCTGGGCGATGGCGTCCTTGGCCGCGGGCGACTGCTCGCGCTCATAGGCGCGCGCCAGGTGGGCGATGTAGTCGGCTGGGTGGTAATAACTGATGTACTGGAGAGCTGCGGCAATGCTTTCGCGCAGGTCGGCGGCACGGATGGTCGTGGTCATGGTCGGTGTGAACGGTGTGCTTGTGTTGTGAAACAGCAGCCCGCATGCCGGGCCGCCGGGTCGGGCGGACTCAGTGCTCGGGCACGTTGTCCTGCGCGTGGCCGATCTGCATGGTGCGGGTCATCACCCGGTCGGTGTAGGCAATGGCCAGCGCCGACAGCAGGAACACCACGTGGATGCTGGTCTGCGCCACCAGCGCCTTGACGCTGTAGGCGTCGGCGTTGATGAAGGTGCGCAGCAGGTGGATCGAGGAAATGCCGATGATGGCCATCGCCAGCTTGACCTTGAGCACCGAGGCGTTGACGTGCGACAGCCATTCCGGCTGATCGGGGTGGCCTTCGAGGTACATGCGCGAAACAAAAGTTTCGTAGCCGCCGACGATGACCATGATCAGCAGGTTGGCAATCATCACCACGTCGATCAGGCTCAAGACCACCAGCATGATGGTGGTTTCGGTGAGCTTGGGCGGGCTGGCGTACGCCGCCGCAGCGGCGGCCGCTGCTGCACCTTCGGGCGGCAGCGGGTTGCGCACCGCCACCGCTTCGAGCAGATGCGCCAGCGCAGCCTGGTTGCCGGCGGCGGCACCGACCAGGTCGATCAGCTCGACCCAGAAGTGGTAGACGTAAACGCCCAGCGCCAGAATCAGCCCGATGTACAGCGGCAACTGCAGCCAGCGGCTGAGGAACAGCAACCGGGGGATATACGGGATGTGCGGCAGATCGGGCGGTCGCGTCATGGGCGGTTTCGGGGCGTTGACAGGGGACGGGGCCGGCTGGCCTGATCAAAAAGATTTTAGAGGCGTGGCGGCACGACAGACTCTGGCCCTGCCGTGCGCTGTCGCGTCAGCGCTGCGTAAGGGCGCAAAATTCACATAGCGCTGTTTTTTGCGCCCCTTTTTTGCGGCTACATTCCAGAACCAAGGAGACTGTCATGAGCGACACCCCGGCACAAGCACACGAACGCAAGGTGTATTACCCCGGAGCGCAGACCGTGCAATCCGCGCGGATATCCGGCATGGATGCCTACCGCGCGCTTTGCGCCGAGGCGCAGGCGGACTACACCGGATTCTGGGCGCGGCTGGCGCGCGAGCACCTGCACTGGCAACAACCCTTCACCCGCGTGCTCGACGACAGCCATCCCCCGTTTTTCAAATGGTTCGACGACGGCAGGCTCAACGTCTCGTACAACTGCCTGGACGTGCATGTGCAGGCCGGGCAGGGGGGTAAAACGGCGCTGGTGTTCGAAGCCGACGACGGCACCGTCACCCGCGTCAGCTACCAGGAATTGCTCGACAAAGTCTCCCGCTTTGCCAACGCGCTCAAAGCGCTGGGGGTGAAAAAGGGCGACCGCGTGGTCATCTACATGCCCATGTCGGTCGAAGGCGTGGTGGCTATGCAGGCCTGCGCGCGCATCGGCGCGACGCACTCGGTGGTGTTCGGCGGGTTTTCCGCGCAGTCGCTGCACGACCGTGTGCAGGACGCCGGCGCAGTGGTCGTCATCACCGCCGACGAGCAGCGCCGTGGCGGCAAGTCCCTGCCGCTGAAAACCATCGTCGACGAGGCGCTGAACATGGGCGGCTGTGAAACGGTGCGTCACGTCGTGGTCTATCGCCGCACCGGGGCAGACTGTGCATTCCAGCCAGGGCGCGACCTGTGGATGCACGAACTTTCCGCGGCGCAAACGGCCGACTGCCCGCCGGAGTGGGTCGAAGCCGAGCACCCGCTATTCCTGCTCTACACCTCCGGTTCGACGGGCAAACCCAAGGGCGTACAGCACTCCAGCGCCGGCTATCTGCTGTGGGCCAAGCTCACCATGCTGTGGACCTTCGACATCCGGCCAGAAGACCTGTTCTGGTGCACCGCGGACATCGGCTGGGTCACCGGCCACACCTACATCACCTACGGCCCGCTGGCCTGCGGCGCGACCGAAGTGGTGTTCGAAGGCGTGCCCACCTATCCCGACGCCGGGCGCTTCTGGAAAATGATCGAGCAGCACAAGGTCAGCATTTTCTACACCGCGCCGACGGCCATCCGCTCGCTGATCAAGGCCGCAGAGACCAACCCGGCAGTGCACCCGCGCAATTACAGACTCGACAGCCTGCGCATCCTCGGCACCGTCGGCGAGCCGATCAACCCCGCTGCCTGGGAGTGGTATTACGAAAACATCGGCGGCGGCCGCTGCCCCGTGGTCGACACCTGGTGGCAGACCGAGACTGGCGGCCACATGATCACCCCGCTGCCCGGGGCCACGCCGATGGTGCCGGGCTCCTGCACCCTGCCGCTGCCGGGGATTACCGCGGAAGTGGTCGACGAAACCGGGCACGACGTGCCGTGGGGCACTGGCGGCATCCTGGTGATCAAAAAACCCTGGCCGTCGATGATCCGCACCATCTGGGGCGACCCCGAACGGTTCAAAAAGAGCTACTACCCCGAAGAACTCGGCGGCTACTACCTCGCAGGCGACGGCGCAGTGCGCGACGCCACCGACGGCTACTTCACCATTACCGGTCGCATCGACGATGTGCTCAACGTCTCCGGGCACCGCATGGGGACGATGGAAATCGAGTCGGCTCTGGTGTCGCATCCGCTGGTGGCCGAGGCCGCGGTGGTCGGTCGGCCCGACGACATCACCGGTGAGGCGATCTGCGCCTTCGTCGTGCTCAAGCGCAGCCGGCCGGAGGGCGACGAAGCCAGGCAGATCGCCAACGAGTTGCGGCAACACGTCAGCGTCGAAATCGGCCCCATCGCCAAACCCAAAGACATCCGCTTCGGCGACAACCTGCCCAAGACCCGCAGCGGCAAAATCATGCGCCGCCTGCTGCGCTCGCTGGCCAAGGGCGAGGCCGTCACCCAGGACACCTCGACGCTGGAAAACCCTGCCATTCTGGAGCAACTCGGCAAGGCGAATTGATGGGGATTGCACGCTGACAGCGCAACGCGGAGCCGTTCAACCCGGTGCCAGACAGGCTGCATGCGCGGCGCAACCAACTGCCGGCTGCGCCGCGCTGAACTGTTATGATGCCTGTTTCCGGAGAGATGGATGAGTGGTTTAAGTCGCACGCCTGGAAAGCGTGTAAGGGTGAATAGCCCTTCGGGGGTTCGAATCCCCCTCTCTCCGCCAACACATGCTCATAAGCCCATGATGTCATGGGCTTTTTTGTTTTCTTCGTCGCTGCGTTCTTATTTTGCGCCTTCATTTGTGTGGCTGCAGTGATGGCCTTACGGGCTGCGGCAACTCGACGGTTTTTGCTGGGGTGGACGGGCACATACTGGTCGCGGTGTGCCCGCATTGCGTTGTTGGTCTGCTTCTTGCATGGAGATGGGCAGGACTGCCCAGACATCCATGACCAAGAGGCGACGATGCGGTTTTACGACGAAATGGCCACAGGAGGCGGTGGCGTGCGGACGCACTACGCACCGTATGCGCAATGGCTGGCCCAGCAGGCACCTGACGCCATGCGCGCCAAGCGCGAGGAGGCTGAGCTGATTTTTCGCCGCGTGGGTATCACCTTCGCGGTGTACGGCGACGAGGCCGGCACCGAGCGGCTGATTCCGTTCGACCTGATTCCGCGCATCATCCCGGCCGGTGAATGGGCGCATCTGGAAGCCGGGCTGAAGCAGCGGGTGAGCGCGCTCAACCACTTCATCCACGACGTCTATCACCAGCAGGACATTCTGCGCGCCGGCGTGGTGCCCGAGGACATGGTGCTGGGCAACAGCCAGTTCCGCGCCGAGATGATGGGCATCAACCTGCCGCATCAGGTGTACGCGCACATCGCCGGCATCGACATCGTGCGCGCCGAAAACCCGGCCGGGCAGGGCGAGTACTACGTGCTCGAAGACAACCTGCGCGTGCCGTCCGGCGTGAGCTACATGCTGGAAAACCGGCGGATGATGATGCGGCTGTTCCCTGAGCTGTTTTCGCTCTACCCGATTGCGCCGGTCGCGCATTACCCCGACTCGCTGCTGGAAACGCTGCGCGACTGCGCCCCGCCCGGGGTCAACGACCCGACCGTGGTCGTGCTCACCCCGGGCATGTACAACTCGGCGTACTTCGAGCACGCCTTTCTCGCGCAGCAGATGGGGGTGGAGCTGGTCGAGGGGCAGGATCTGTTCGTCCGGGACGACTTCGTCTACATGCGCACCACCCAGGGGCCGCAGCGGGTGGATGTGATCTACCGCCGCATCGACGACGACTTTCTCGACCCGCAGGTGTTCCGCGCCGACTCGGCGCTGGGCTGCGCCGGGCTGATGCGCGCCTACCGCGCCGGCAACGTCAACCTCGCCAACGCCATCGGCACCGGCATTGCCGACGACAAGTCGCTCTACCCCTACGTGCCGAAAATGATCGAGTTCTACCTCGGCGAAAAACCGCTGCTGGCCAATGTGCCGACCCATCTGTGCCGCGAACCCGAGAGCCTGGCGTATGTGCTTGCGCACCTGCCCGAGCTGGTGGTCAAGGAAGTGCACGGCGCCGGCGGCTACGGCATGCTGGTCGGCCCCGCGGCCAGCCGCGAGCAGATCGCCGCCTTCGCCGACAAGCTGCGCGCCAACCCGCAGCATTACATCGCGCAGCCGACGCTGGCGCTGTCCACCTGCCCGACGTATGTGGACGCCGGCATCGCCCCGCGCCACATCGACCTGCGGCCCTTCGTGCTGTCGGGCAAGAGCGTGAGCATCGTCCCCGGCGGCCTCACCCGCGTGGCGCTCGCCGAAGGCTCGCTAGTGGTCAATTCCTCGCAGGGCGGCGGCACCAAGGACACCTGGGTGCTGGAGCGCTGAACCTGCCCGCTTTCCACGCCCGCGCCCGCTGCCGCCCTCGCCCCCCGTGTTCTGCGCAGGAGCCCGCCATGCTCAGCCGCACCGCCGATCACCTGTTCTGGATGGCCCGCTACACCGAGCGCGCCGAAAACACCGCCCGCATGCTCGACGTGCAGGTGCAGACCGTGCTGCTGCCGCAGGCGGCCGAAGACACCCGGCTGGGCTGGGCCGGGCTGCTGGGCATTTCCGAGCTGATCGGCGACTACACCCGGCAGCACGGCGCGATCGACCCCGAGCGGGTGCTGGACTTCATGGTGCGCGACCCGGCCAACCCCTCGTCCATCCTGAGCTGCCTGCGCGCCGCGCGCGAAAACGCCCGCGCGGTGCGCGGCGCCATCACCACCGAAGTGTGGGAAACCGTCAACCAGACCTGGTTGGAAGCGCAACGCCTGATGGCCGACGGGCTTTGTGATCAAGACCCCGCACAGATCTTCGAGTGGGTGAAGCACCGCTCACACCTATCGCGCGGCGTGACCTCGGGCACCATGCTCCAAGATGAGGCGTATCACTTCCTGCGCATCGGCACCTTTTTGGAGCGTGCCGACAACACGGCGCGGCTGCTCGACGTCAAGTTCCACGCACTGCCAGCCGATGGCCGAGCCACGTCCGGCAGCAAAGTGCCGGAAAACGACTTTTATCACTGGTCGGGGGTGCTGCGCTCGGTGTCCGGGTTCGAGGTCTACCGCAAGGTCTACCGCGATGTCATCACCCCGGAGCGGGTCGCCGCGCTGCTCATCCTGCGGCCGGACATGCCGCGATCACTGGCTGCCTGCCTGCGCGAAGTCGATGCTCATTTGCGCGCCGTGGCCCACCCGCAGTCGGGAGAAACATTGCGCCGTTCCGGCCTGCTCAACGCGCAACTGCAATTTGGCCGGCTCGACGACATCATGGCCACGGGTCTGCACGCGTACCTCACCCACTTGCTCGAACGCATCAACGACCTCGGCGCAGGCATCAGCCGGGATTTCCTCGCTCTCTGAGCCGCGACCGTGCATGCCGCGCTCAGGACCGCTCGCATGACTACCCGGCGCGTTGAAGGAACCGTTCCGCCGCCGGTATGCGGCATGTCACAATGCCGTATGGCCATGATGTCCGACCTTTTTCCGCAAGACAACATCCAGCCGGGTGACGACGCGGTGGAGCGGGCGCGTGCTGCCGCAGCCGCCGTCCTGCCCGGGCATTGGGATGAGCTGCGCGGCTGCGTATCCACCGGACAGACGGGCACACCGCTGGCGCCGTTGTGGGAACAGTTTTTCCGCCTGCTGGGCGCCGGCGGTCTGCAGTCTCTGGCTGCGCGGCAGCAGCAGTTGCTGCAGCAGATCCACGATGACGGCGTGACCTACAACGTCCACGCCGACGCGGCGCAGGCAGCACGCGCGTGGTCGGTCGATCTGTTTCCGCTGCTCGTCGATGCCGATGCGTGGAAACAGATCTCCGCCGGTGCGGCGCAGCGCGCCGCGCTGCTCAACGCCATCCTCGCCGACCTCTATACCGGGCCGCAGCGCACGCTCAAGCAGGGGCTGCTGCCGCCTGCGCTGGTGCAGGGTCATCCCGGCTATCTGCGCGCCGTGCACGGCTACGCTCCGCCGGGAAACATCTGGCTGCATCTTGCCGCGTTCGATCTGGCGCGGGGCCCGGACGGCGTGTGGCGCGTGGTCAACCAGCGGGTGCAGGCGCCATCCGGGCTGGGGTATCTGCTGGAAAACCGCATTCTGGTGTCACGCCTGTTTCCCGAAGCCTTCAGCCAGCTCAAGGTGCAGCGTCTGGCCGCCAGCTACCGGCTGCTGATGGACACCCTGCTGCGGCTGTCGCCCGCAGGTGCAGCCAGCCGCGTGGTGCTGCTCACCCCGGGGCCGTACAGCGAAACGTATTTCGAGCAGGTGTATCTGGCGCGTTACCTGGGCATCACCCTGGCCGAAGGCAGCGATCTCACGGTACGCGAAGACCGCCTGTATCTCAAGACTCTGCGCGGGCTGGAACCCGTGCACGTGGTGCTGCGCCGGCTGGACGACAGCTTTTGCGACCCGCTGGAGCTGCGCCCCGATTCGATGCTGGGCGTGCCCGGGCTGCTGCAGGCGGTGCGCGCCGGTCAGGTGTTGCTGGCCAACGCGCTGGGCGCGGGGTTTCTCGAATCACCCGCCGTGCAGGGCTTTCTGCCCAAGCTGTGCGAAGCGCTGCGCGGCGAGGAACTGAAGCTGCCGTCGCTGCCGACGTGGTGGTGCGGCGAACCGGGGGTTTGCCAGGCACCGCTGGACGACTTGCGTGCCTGGGTGGTCAAACCGGTGCACGCTGACTGCGGCTTCGAGCCCACGGTGATGGCCAGCCTCGACTTTGGTCAGCTGCCGGCATGGCGCGAGCGGGTGATGTCCGACCCGGCGTGCGTCACTTTGCAGCAATACCTGCCGTTGCCGCACGTGCCGGTGTGGAGCGAGGGGCGGATGGCTGCGCGTGCCGCGATGTTCCGCGTCTACGCGCTGGCCGATGGCCAGGGAGGGTGGCGGGTGCTGCCCGGTGGGCTGGTGCGCACCGCGCCGCGCGGCGGCAACACGGTGTCGATGCAGCGCGGCGGCAGCAGCCAGGACGCGTGGATCATCACCGGCGACGCCGTCGACGATTCCACCCTGCTGCCCGCGCCGATGCGGCCGCAAGACCTGGTGAACCATCACCGCGTCGTCACCAGCCGAGCCGCGGAAAACCTGTTCTGGCTGGGCCGCTATTGCGAGCGGGCGGAATACGGCGCACGGCTGGCGCGCATCGCCTTGCGCGCGCTGTCGGGCGACGACGACATCGGCCCGGCTGCGGGTGCCATGCTCGACGTCTGGTGCCGCAGCGCAGGGTTGATCGCGCGTGAGGCCCCCGCGCTGGGCGACAACCCGCAAGGTTTCGAGCACTGCCTGATCCGTGCCCTGTCTCCAGGGCCGCATGCCGGCGGTCTGGTGCAAAGCCTGCGGGCGCTGGGCGACGCCGCGACGCAGGTGCGCGAACGGCTGGGGGGCGACCACCGGCAATGGATCGCCTCGGCCACTGCGCTCGAATTGATGCCCTTGGCGGCGCGGCGTGACGATCTGCCCTCCGCCCAGGCCTTGCGCGGGCTGGAGCAGCTGACCGAAATCCTGAGCGCCATCACCGGCGCGCAGACCGACCGCATGACGCGCGACGACGGCTGGCGTTTGCTCAGCATCGGCCGGCATATCGAGCGCCTGACCCTGCTCGGCGAGGCGCTGGGCGTGGCTTTCCAGAGCCGTGCGGTGCATGGCGACAGCGGCTTCAACCTGCTGCTGGCGCTGTTCGACAGCACCATCACCTACCGCGCGCTGTACCAGAAGCGGCAGGAAATCCCGCCGCTGCTCGACCTGCTCATGCTCGACCGCGAAAACCCGCGCGCGCTGGGCTGGGTGGCGCAAACCCTGCGTGCCCGCCTGGCCAAGCTGCCGGGCGAGGCGGCGGGCAGGCAGGAACTGCTGGCGCTGGCACCAGACCCCGACGACTGGCAGTTGCCCGCGCTGTGCACGCAGGACCCTCATGGGCAATACGCCTGGCTGGAGCGGACCCTGACCCAGTCGGTCGACAGGGCCAGGCGGCTGTCCGACGACATCAGCCGGCGGTACTTCGCCCATGCCCAGGCTCCCGAGCGGACTCTTGGCGGATATTGAGGCGTGCAGCGCATGACCCAGCCGGCGCCCAACGACGACGTGCTCTACCGCGTGGTGCACGACACCGCCTACGTCTATTCCACGCCGGTGGAGCTCGCGCACCATCTGGCCCACCTGCGTCCGCTGGATCATGCGGCGCAGCGCTGTGTGGATTTCGTCTGCGACATCCATCCCGAGCCGGATCACCGCCGCAGCGACACCGACGTGTTCGGCAACCGCCGCGAATTCTTCGCCTACTACAGCCCGCACGACACCCTGAGCGTGCGCGCCGTCAGCCTGGTGCGGGTGCGCGCGCCGCAGCAGCCCGACTGGGCCGCCAGCCCATCGTGGGAGCGCGTGCGCGAGCAGCTGGTGTACCGCGCCGGCAGGCCCTATGTGGCCGAAGCCGAATACACCTTCGGCACGCATTTCTCGCCGCTGTTTGCCGCAGCCGCGCAGTACGCGCAGCCGAGCTTCACGCCCGGGCGGCCGTTGCTCGACGCTGCGCGCGAGCTGATGCAGCGGCTTCACGCCGATTTGCGCTACAGCACCCAGAGCACCGAGGTGCAGACCCGCGCGCCCCAGGCGCTGGAGCTGCGCGCCGGGGTGTGTCAGGATTTCGCGCATGTGATGATTTCGGCGCTGCGCAGCATCGGTCTGGCTGCGCGCTACATCAGCGGCTACTTGCGCTCATGCCCGCAGCCCGGGCAGCCGCACCCGGTCGGCGCCGACGCGTCGCACGCCTGGGTCGCGGTGTGGTGCCCGGTCAACGGCTGGGTGGAATTCGACCCGACGAACAACCGCCAGCCCGCTGCGGACTATGTGCGCGTGGCGATGGGGCGGGATTTCGCCGACGTCTCGCCGCTGCGGGGCGTCATCCGTGGCGGCGGTGAACACACCCTGCGGGTCGGCGTGCACGTCAGCCCGGTCGACGCCGGGCCCTAGGCCAAAGTCGGCGGCAGCGCCACCTTTTCAGCGCAGCCGGCCGACGTAAGTCGAGGCAGCGGCAAGCCCGCTGGCCGGCCGCTCGCCCTGCGGCGGTGCCCCCGCCGCCGCCCCTGCCGGCGGCGCGGGAAACATCACGGCCTCGAAGCGGTCGGCCCAATGCGCCAGATCGGCATCGCCCTCGGCACGGGCGATGCGCAGCACCTCGCGCGCATAGTCGGCGTTTTGCGCCATCCACTCCGTGTCGGTGACCCGGCCCGTCTTGCGGCGCAGCAGCACGTGCAGATGCGCGGCCAGCGCCACGGCTTCAGAGCTGCTCATGTCGTCACTCC
>Ga0315298_1005407_pt1 | contig 18167 bp, 13 predicted proteins | sample WHS_1_MG_FD_203077 | JGI IMG/M metagenome (GOLD analysis project Ga0315298, IMG submission 203077) | Extremophilic microbial mat communities from Washburn Hot Springs, YNP, Wyoming, USA - WHS_1_MG | ecosystem: Environmental > Aquatic > Thermal springs > Hot (42-90C) | place: USA: Wyoming...
TGAAGGATAATTATGGAGGGAGGTTTGTGCGAGTGCGGGGAGCAGCGAAGGTGATGACGCATTTGATGTTCGGGTTGATCGCGATAACGGCCATCCAGCTCTTCCGGCTCTTGCCGTGAGAATGGAACAAGCAATGGAGCCATTTTAGAGCATAGCAGCTGTGGTCGAGTTGACCGGCCGGGAGAGGTATATTCAAAATCGGCGAATTTTGAGGCTTTCAGGACCATTTTGAGTGAAAAGGGAAAATCTGTCTCAGATTTCAGGTTATCATCCAATCTTGGATAGCGTCAGCTTCCAATGGTAGCTGAGTTTTGCAATTGGCTCCTCTGTTTGTCCAGACCAATATGAGCATACTAATATCTTATGTCGTGTCTGGGCTGGGAGTATTCTTAGGCTCGCTCTCCCCGAATCCTCTTCAATCCCATACGGACAAACACTGCACGGCTCCTCAATAGATAGATCCCGAGAAGCACACCGCCGATGCTGGAAACGGATTATCTTGCATTGCCCGGTGAAGTGATTCCAATCTACTCAAGAAGGAGCAATATGTCAAGAAAAAAACTTTCATCACAGGGGATGCCTGAGAAGATGTGAAAAAAAAGTGTCAACCCAACGGCCAGCAGTGAAATGGGCGTATCTCGAAGCTTCAGGATCGGAATCGTTGGATTTCCCCCGGGGCCTGGTCGCTCTGTCACTTCATGCAATGTAACCGGGTTTCAAGTCGGTGCTCCACCACTTGGGGTAGAGACCCAAAGCCTCTTGAATCCGGCCATTCCCGCGGGTAGGCCTCCGGACTGGACTTTTCCGCAGCTTCTGAGACCTTAGCACCGATTCCTTTTTTTCTGCGATCCAAAGAGGAAGGCGAGACGGAAATAGATCGTAAGCAAGACAGTTTTTCCAAGAAAAATGGGATGTGTCCCCATTTTCTGATTCTTGACAATTTGATTCGTTGTGGTTAGGATGGAGAAAAAACTGGAAACTTTTGTTCCACATGGTGGAAACGGCGATGGTATCCCCCAAAGTCGTCCAGGCGATCCTCAAGGGAGGCGAGATCCTTCGGACCCTCGCCGATGGGGTGGAACGAATCAGCGATCTCTCCCAAGAAGTGGGGCTAAGCAAGAGCACCACCCACCGCCTCCTCAAATCGCTTGAAGCCGCCTCCCTCGTCATGCAGGATCCCATCACCCGACGATACTTCGTCGGCCCTCTCATGCTGGAGCTTGCCTCCCGTCCCCTCGTCGCCCACCAAAATCTCACGGTCTGTGCCTTTGACGAGATGCGATCCCTCAGGGATTTCAGCCGGGAAACCGTGGTCCTTCATATTCGGGTGGGCCTTGAGAGGATCTGTCTGGAAGAACTGCCGGGACTCGAGAACATCCGATACACCGCCGGGAAGGGATTTTCCGCGCCCATCTATACGGGCTCAGCGGGGAAGGTCCTTCTCTCGGAACTTAAAGAAAACGAATTGGAGCTACTCCTTAAGAATCTTCAGCTCCGACCCATCGGGCCGAACACGATCACCGATAAGAAAACGTTACTCAAGGAATTGGACAAGGTGCGAAAACAGGGATACGCCACCAGTTTCGGGGAACGTATTCAGGGAAGCGCGTCGATCTCTGTGCCCGTGAGGCATTATGTCTGTCCTGTGGCCCTGAGCGTTTTGGGTCCGGACAATCGGTTCACGATGAAGACAATGATGGATGTCTTGAAAAGAATGAAAGAAAGCGCCGAGCGGATCTCGGAGAAACTCGCAAGCGCTCATCCAGGCAGCCGGTAGGGGGGAGGCCATGAACGTCAAACATCTCATCGATCGTGCCGTGAGAGAGTATCCGAACCATATGGCGGTCGTTTACAAGGATATCCGGAGGACCTTTCGGGAACTTGACCGCCGTGTCAACAGTCTCGCACGGGCTCTTCGATCCCTCGGACTCCGAAAGGGGGACCGGGTGGGCATTCTGCTTCGGAACTGTTGTGAGTTCATCGAGATCGACTTTGCCCTTTCGAAAACCGGTATCGTACGCGTTCCTCTCAATGCCCGTCTTACGGGGAGCGACCACGAGTACATGCTCAACGACGCAGAAGCCGAAACCCTCATTTACGGAGAAGGCTTCCGTGAGGTGGTGAAGGCGATTCGGCCTCGCCTGCAAAGGGTGAAGCGCTTTATCGAGGTTTCAGAAGGACTCTCGCGGGAAGACCGATCGGAGGCTCTCGACTACGAGGCATTGATCCAGGCCAATCCCTCCGACGAAACCCCTCAGGCAGAGATCGATGAGGAAGATCTCCATACCCTTTTTTACACCTCGGGAACGACGGGAAAGCCTAAAGGGGCCATGCTCACTCAGAAATCCTGGGCTAACGTGGCCATCAACCTTCTTCTCGACTATGGGCCGGTGACGGAGAGCGACGTGATCTTGAATACCCAGCCCTTGAGCCATGGCGCAGGTTTTTTCGTCCTTCCCTATTTCGTCCGGGGCGCCACGAACGTGCTCATTCCAGAGTTCAAACCTTCCCTGGTTTTTGAAACGATCGAGCGGGAAAAGGTGACGGTGCTCAAGCTTGTGCCGTCCATGCTTTATCAGCTTCTCGATGCGCCCGAAAAAACCCGCTACAACCTCACGAGCCTTCACTCCATCATCTATGGAGGCTCGCCCATCGCCGTACCCCGCCTGATCGAGGCTCTTCGCTTCTTTGGCCAGAAGCTCGTTCAGCTCTACGGTCAGGCCGAGGCACCTATGTGTATCTCGACCCTGTCGAAGAGCGATCACCTCCTCGAGGGTTCTCCGGAGGTGCTCAAACGGCTGAGCTCTGCGGGAAAGCCGTGCGTGAACGTGGAGGTGAGGGTGGTGAATGAAGAGGGCAAGGATTTACGTCCTGGCGAGGTGGGAGAGGTCATTGTAAGGGGCTACCATATTATGAAAGGCTACTGGAAGCTCCCCGAGGCCACGGCCGAGGTTCTGAGAGACGGATGGGTTCACACGGGAGACCTCGGCTACTTCGACGAAGGAGGTTTCCTCTTTTTGGTCGACCGCAAGAGGGATGTGATCATCAGCGGAGCCTTCAATATCTACCCGAAAGAGATCGAGGATGTGATCGTCACCCATCCGAAGGTGAAAGAGGCGGCTGTCATTGGCGTTCCCGACGAGAAGTGGGGTGAAGCGGTCAAGGCGGTCGTCGTCCCGAAGGAAGGCGTCGAAATCGACCCGGAGGAGATCATCGAACACTGCCGGCAGCATCTGGCAAGCTTCAAGAAGCCGAAGAGCGTCGATTTTGTCAAGGAGCTTCCTCGAAATCCCTATGGAAAGGTTCAAAAAACCGTTCTACGCGAGCCCTATTGGAAGGGTCTGGATCGTCGGATCCACTGATCTCCTCGTCGACTCTCGCGACGAAAGGAATCGATCCGAAGGGCAAGAAAGAGCGAGCGAAGCATGACAACGATGGACCCCAAGAAGCTCAAGGAACTCGAAGAAGCCAAAAGGGCCTGGGAAGAGCAATGCCTGAAGCCGGCCCTCGAAACCTTTCCTGAACGAAGGAAAAATTTTCTCACGGATATCGGCCTCAACATCGAAAGGCTCTACACCCCCCTGGATCTCGAAAGGGTGGATTTCGATTACGAGAAGGATTTAGGTTTTCCGGGACAGTTCCCCTATACAAGAGGCATCTCTCCCACCATGTACCGAAGCGCTCCCTGGATCGTCCGGGCCTACTCGGGGTTCGGTGAGCCGGAGCTCTGCAACAAGCGCTACAAGAAGCTCGTCGAGTGGGGTGTGGATGAGATCGTCATGGCCGTCGATCTTCCCACCCAGGTTGGATACGATTCGGATCACCTGATGGCCCGGGGCGAGGTGGGGAAGGTCGGGGTGGCGATCGATACGCTGCGGGATATGGAGATTCTCTTTGAGGGCATTCCCCTGAACAAGCTCAAGCGCGTCAGCATGCTGGGCAACTCCTTCGGTCCCATCGCCCTCTCGCTCTTTATCGCTTTGGGAGAGAGACAGGGCCTCCGACCCGAGGAGTTCGTGGTCGATCTTCAAAACGATATCCTCAAGGAGTACGTAGCTCGGGGGACCTACATCTTTCCCATCCGTCCTTCGGTGCGGGTGACGACAGATGTGGTTGGATACTGTGCGAGACACGCTCCCCACTGGTATCCCTCCACGCTCTGCGCCAACCACTTAAACGCGGCTGGAGCGGGCTCGAGCAAGGCAGCGGCCTTTGCCATGGCGAACGGGGTCTGTTATCTTCGCCATCTCGTGGAGAAGGGCTATGCGGTTGATGACGTGGCGCCGCTTTTCTGCATGTTTCTCGACGAGCGCTCCGATTTTTTTGTGGCGATCTGCCATTTCCGGGCTGCCCGAAGGGTTTGGGCCAAGATCTTGAAGGAGAAGTTCCATGCGATGGATCCCCGATCGACGGCCTTGAAGATTACCGCTTACTCCCATGGAGGTGAGACCCTTCTCGAACCGATCAACAACATCGCCCGAATCACGCTCGCAGCTCTGGCCTACGTGCTCGGGGGCGTACAGTTTCTCTACAACGCGTCTTATGATGAAGTCCTGGGAACGCCCTCCGAGGAGGCGGCAAAGATTTCCATCCGAATCCAGCAGATCCTGGCTCACGAGCTTGGGATTACGTCCACGGTCGATCCGTTGGGAGGATCCTACTTCATCGAGACCCTCACCACCGAGATCGAGAGGGAGATCTCCGAAGAGTTTGAGAAGGTGGAAGCCCTGGGAGGAGCGATCGCGGCCATCGAAAAAGGTTACTACCTTTCGGCCATCACCGAGGGTGCCAACCGCCGGCAGAAGGAATTTGAACGAGGCGAGCGGGTGTCGATCGGTGTGAACAAGTGGCGCATCGAGACGAAACCTCCCTACGGCGCCTTCCGGATCGACCCGATGATTGAAACGAAGCAGGTCGAACGTCTCAGCAAGGTAAAAAGGGAACGTAACGAACGAAGGGTCAAAGAGGCCTTGCAATACGTTCGGGAGGTGGCCCAAGGGGAAGGGAATCTCGTTCCGCCTTCCCTTGAAGCGGTCAGGGCCTATGCAACGATTGGAGAAATCTGCGACGTCCTTCGAAGCGTCTTTGGAGAATATCAGGCGAGGGAATACTTCTCCGCGAAGGGTTCTTAGATGAGAAGAAAGCCCAGGATTTTGATTGGTAAGGTGGGACTCGATGGCCATGAGGTGGGAGCCCGTGTCGTCGCGAAGGCTCTGGCCGATGCGGGAATGGAGGTCATCTACACGGGGCTTCGCCAGACGCCGGAGATGATCGTAAGAACCGCCATCGAGGAAGGGGTCGATCTGATCGGGATCAGCATCTTATCGGGATCTCATATGACCTTCTTTCCCGAGATCCTGCGTCTGCTGAAAGCATACCAGGCAGAGGATATTCCGTTTATCGCTGGAGGGATCATTCCCGCCGAGGATGTGGAGAGGCTGAAAGAGATGGGGGTTAAGGAGATCTTTCCTCCCGAGACCCCTACGAGTGAGATCGTTCGTTTCGTGAAGGGGCTTCTTGCTGAGAGGCCGTAGCGCACCGTTGCCCTGCTTTCGAAGCAGGGGATTGGGGGAATATCTTGAAACGCTGACGTTCACAAGGGGAGATCTAAGGAGAGAACGGAGGTATCGATTTTGGACGAGATCGTGATTGTAAACGGAAAGAGAACGCCCTTTGGCCGCTTTGGAGGATCTTTTCGCGAGGTCCCGTCGTTTGAGTTGGGGGGGCTCGTTCTTCGAAAAGTCCTGGAAGGCCTTCCTGTCGAGAAGGGGGAAATCGATGCCGTCATTCTCGGTCTCTGTCTGCCCGGCATCGGGCTCTCTCCGGCAAGACAGGCGGTGCTTTCAGCCGGATTCCCTGTGGAAACGAACGGCCTGACGATCGACAGAGCCTGTTGTTCAGCCCTATCGGCCGTAGGAATCGGCGCGAATCTCATCTTGACCAATCAGGCCTCTCTCGTGATTGCGGGAGGCATGGAGAACATGAGTCGAACGCCCTATCTCATTCATCAGATGCGATGGGGGGCCAGGCTGGGTGACCTCATCATCCGAGATGAACTCGTGATCCGGAATGCCTTTCTCGACATGCCCATGGCCAAGTACGCAGGGGAAGTGGCGGTGGAAAGAGGCGTCGATCGAAAGGAGCAGGACGAGTGGGCCCTTCGGAGTCACCAGCGATGGGCTGAGGCTGAAGAAAAGGGAAAATTCGGGGAGGAACTCGTCCCGGTGGAAATTCCCTCTCAAAAAAAGGAAAGGACTTGGCTCACGCGGGACGAACACCCGAGGCCTGATACGACGATGGAGAAGCTCTCGGCTTTGCAACCTGTTTACGGAAGCCCTACGGTGACCGCAGGAAACGCTTCGGGTATCGCGGATGGCGCTACGGCCACGCTTCTGATGAGCCGTAAGGAGGCGACAAAAAGGGGCATCGAGCCTCTGGGACGACTTGTGACCTATGCGCCCATCTGCGGAGAACCGAGGGAATCTCCCTTGCTTCCCGGGGTCGCGATCAAGAAGGTCCTGGATCAGGCAGACCTTCGACTCGAAGAGATGAAGCTGATCGAGATCAACGAAGCCTTTGCAGCGATGCCCTTGGTCAGTACGCTGTTCCTGGGTGATTTCGATCGGGCGAAAACGGAGAGAATCAGAGAGAGGGTCAACGTCAACGGTGGAGCCATTGCCATCGGTCATCCCATCGGCGCAACGGGGGCACGCCTTCTGATGCACATGCTCTATGAGTTGAGGCGCCAGGGAGGAGGCTATGGGGTGGTCGCGATCTGCGGCGCGATCGGTCAGGCGGATGCCGCGATCGTTGAAGTTTGAGCTTCGGGCTATGCAGCTTGCTTTTCTCATCGACCAGTCCAGATGTTCGGGATGCTTCACCTGCGTCGTGGCATGCAGGCAGTGGCATAGCTCGGAGCTGGAGGTGACGGCCTGGCGGAGGGTCGAGGCGATCGAAGAAGGGACTTTCCCGAACGTGGGGGTCACTTTTTTCTCCCTGTCCTGTCTTCATTGCCGAAAACCTTCCTGCCTCTCTGCCTGTCCGGCGGGGGCGATTTCCAAGCGCGACGAGGATGGTTTGGTTTTGGTCAATCCCCAACGATGTGTGGGCGAAATGCAGTGCGGCCTCTGTCGGGAAGCGTGTCCTTTCCATCTCCCTCAGTTTAATCCCCGTCATGACTTTCGGATGGAAAAGTGTGACTTTTGCGCCGAGCGTCTCGATCAGGGGAAAGGGCCGATCTGCGTTGAGGCCTGTCCCATGGAGGCTCTGGATTGGGGACCCTTTGATGTCCTTATGAAAAGGCACGGCATGACGGGAGGGGGAAAAGGCATTCCCCTCTCGAAAGAAAGCGAGCCATCGGTTCTCATAAAAGGAAAGCGATGACGGGGATCGCCCAGCAGGACCAATCAAAGGTTCAGGTGGTGGCAAGTGGCGGCTGTCATGACTGCGGCGGACGGTGCCCTTACTTCATTCACGTGAAGGACGGAAAAGCTTTGCGGATCGAACCCCACGAAGACCTCAAGGCCTGTGCGAGGGGATATGGATATATCAGACGGGTTTACGCGGCCGATCGGCTTCTCTTCCCGATGAAAAGAGTGGGCGAGCGGGGGGAAGGGTCTTTTGAAAGGATTTCCTGGGACGAAGCCCTCGATCGGGTCGCTACGGAGCTCAGGAAGGCCCTGGAAACCTTCGGTCCCTCTTGCGTCCTCTGTCAGGGATCGAGTGGAAGCCCAGGCCGTCTGAACAATCCTGCTCCGATATACCGGCTCTTCAACAAGCTTGGAGGTTGTGTCTACCGTTGGGGTAGCGCCTCGGCGGAGGGAGCCTACTTTGCTGCCAGGGTGACCTTTGGAACCCATGCAGCAGGCCATACCAAAGACGACTGGATCCATTCGAAACTTCTTATCCTCTGGGGACTCAATCCGACGGAAAACATCTGGGGGACCAACACGAGCCTTCACCTTCTGAGGGCCAAAGAAAAGGGTGTTCGAATCGTAACGATCGACCCGAGGCTTACCAATACGGGCGCCCTTTTAGCGGACCAGTGGATTCCGATCCTGCCCGGAACGGATACGGCCATGATGCTTGCTATGGCTTACGTGATCATCCAGAACGGTTTGGAAGATCGGGGATTTCTTGACGTCTACACCGTAGGCTTCGATGTATTCAAGGCCTATTTGTTGGGGGAAGAGGACGAAGTGGAGAAAACGCCTGCCTGGGCTGAAAATCTGACAGCCGTTCCAGCGAAGACCATCGAGGAGCTGGCTCTGGCATACGCCACTCAAAAACCGGCTGCCCTCATTCCCTCTTTCTCCTGCGGAAGGACGGCCTATGGCGAGCAGTTTCACCGGGCCGGGGCTGCATTGGCGGCGATCACGGGGAATATCGGGATCTCGGGCGGAAGCCCTGGGTGCTGCGATATCCCTCCCGTGGGTGTGTCTCCCGGACCGAACATGCCCTCGTCGCCTTCCCTCATTCCGATCGGAGAGAACCCTTTCGAAAAGAAGGGCCCTCAAGAAGGTCATCCCCTGAGTTTTGAATCTCGAAGTCGATTCAAAGTCCATAACACGAAGCTCTGGGATTCGATCCTCCTCGGCAAGAAGGGTGGATATCCCGGCGATATCCGATTTTTCTATGTAGTCTGTGCCAATCCCCTCAACCAGCTCCCCAACACGAACAAGGGGGTCAAGGCACTGCGCAGTCTCGATTTCATCGTGGTTCAGGATCAGTTCATCAATGCCACGGCGCGCTTTGCGGACATCCTTTTGCCGGTGACGACTCATTGGGAGCGGGATGACTACATGAGGCCATGGTTAGGAGGGGATTACCATCTTTTCGGGAACCAGGCGATCGCCCCCCTTGGCGAGACGAAGTCCGATTTCGAGATCGCCTGGGAACTTGCCAGGCGCCTGGGGATTGCCGATTACTCAGAGAGAACCGAAAGGGAGTGGCTTGAGGAGATCGTCTTTTCTTCGGAGGATTCGAGGAGGGATATCAGTGACTACGATGCGTTTCGGACAGCCGGCATGGCAAGGGCAAAGGTGAAAAGGCCGGTCATTGCCTTTGAGGATCAGATCAGAGACCCGAAACGCTTTCCCTTCCCGACCCCATCGGGGAAGATCGAAATCTTCTCCCAGGCCTTGGCTGATCTTGGTGATGCCCGATTGCCGCCCATTCCAAAGTATATGGAGCCATGGGAAGGACCTCGTGATCCCTTGAGAAAACGATATCCTTTGCAGCTCATCACGTTCCATTTTAAGACGAGAGCCCACTCGAACTTCGACAATATCGAATGGCTCAAAGAACTGGAGCCTCATACGATCTGGATCCATCCGAGGGATGCAAAACCGCGGGGCATTCGGGAGGGCGAAAGGGTGAGGGTGTTTAACGAACGGGGAGAACTCTGGATTTCGGCCAAGGTCACGGAACGGATCATACCCGGGGTCGTTGCCATAGGCCAGGGGGCCTGGTATTGTCCTGACGAAAAAGGGATCGATCGGGGCGGATGCGCCAATATCCTGACTCGAGACGAGGCTGGCCCAGGGGGCTCCACACCCACGAACAGCGCGCTGGTGGAAGTGGCTCGTTGCGAGGAGTAAAGGAGACGACGAGACGATGTCAGCATCGACGATTCGGATTCATGATGGTGAAGAGATCGTTCAATTTCAGCTTCCCGAGGGTTGGTACCTTGTTGGGAACCCTAAAACGGGCCGCATCCCTCTGATTGGGCGGGAGGAGATGATTCGGGCATTGGAGAATCCTATTGGAAAGCCTCGTCTCGAGCAATTGGCTCGAGGTAAGAAAAATGCGGTCATCATCGCCAGCGACGTCACCCGTCCGGTACGGGGAGAGGAGGCGATCCCTCTTCTTCTCAATATCCTGAATCGGGCCGGGATTCCGGACCGTCAGATCCAACTCATCATGGGAGGCGGTAGTCACGTACCGCCTGAGGATCTTCAGAAGGCCTATCACCAGAAGTACGGAAGCGAGGTGGTCGGCCGGGTCAAGGTTCTCTATCACGATCCGGATGGGGATCTTGTCTGTTTGGGGACAACACGAAGAGGTCACAGGGTTGAGATCAGCCGACAGGTCGCAGAGGCCGACCTCAAGATCGGGTTTGGAGGGATTCTGCCCCATGCCCTTGGAGGCTATTCGGGAGGAGCCAAGTCGATCCTTCCGGCTGTTGCTTCGCGGGAGACCATTATTCAGAACCACCTGATGGTGGTGGAGCCAGGGGTCGGAATGGGCCTCGTCGAGGGCAATCCGATCCGGGAGGAGATGGAAGAGGTTGCCGAAATGGCTGGTCTCGATTTCATCTTCAACCTCGTCATCAATACAGAGGGTCAGCCTGTTGGCGCAGTGAGCGGCGGTTTCAAGGAGGCCCATCGCGAGGGCGTGAGGCTTGCACGGGAGATCTACCAGGGTGAGCTGGTGCGGCCTGCGCAGGTGGTGTTCACGTCGGGTCATCCCTTCGACATCCATTTCTACCAGTCGCTCAACGGCCCTTGTGCGGCCTTGAACGGATGTGTCGATGGGGGAACGATCATCCATCTTACCCGGGCCTATGAAGGGATCCGACCGGGAACGAAAAAGCTTTTCTCCACCGTCAACCGTTTGGGCTATCGGGACCTTTTCGAACGTTTAAGGAGAGGCGAAAGGGAGGGTGAAGAGATCCGACCTTTCTTCTATCCGGAGATCAACATCGGTGTGGGAACGACGATCTTTCGAGCCATGTTCGATCGGCAGATCCGAATCGTCGTCGTGACCCGAGCGGTCGGGGGGGAGGAGCTTCGGCCCATGGGTTTCGAACATGCAACAAACCTGGAAGAGGCGGTGGCGATGGTTCATGGGCGGATACCCGAGGCCGAGGTGGCGGCCCAGTTCAACGCCAAGGTCATCCTCTCGGCCACGAAACCGAAGTAGGACGGAAGGGTAATCTATGACGGACTCTTTGGATCTTGGGAGCGGAGGGAGGTGGATAGACCTCGACCCGGCCGTTGCCTTGTGGAGTCCAGGAGAGGACACCCCGTAGTCCTCGCCGAGGCCCTTTGCGGGGGATTTTTGCAACGGCATGGGTTAGAAGGCTGATTCCAAAAAGAAAGGAGGGATGGAAAACGATTCGAAAAGCCATTTCCATGAAAGGAGGGAAGACGGATGAGGAAAAGAAATTTTAAGGGAGGAATCGGGATTGTTCTCTTGGTGCTGCTCGGCTTGGGATTCACAGGGTTCATGACGGTGGAGAAAGCCGTGGCAGCCCCCGAAAAGGTTCGCCTTTCCATGGGAGGATCGAACACCGGAACATGGATCTATATGTTCTGCGCCATCATGGCCGACGTCTGGAAAAGGTATCTTCCTGATGTGGATATCACCCTCATGGCTACGGGAGGCACGACGGCCAATTACCTTCCCATGGACAAAGGCGAGATGGACCTTGCTGGAGCCGCCACCTTCGGTGACTATTGGGCCCTTAACGGTATGTATTTCGCCAAAGGCAAGAAGCTCGTCAACTTCTGCTCCTTGCTTCCCGGAAGCAAGGCGTTCAGTCATGTTTTCACCTATGTCGATTCACCGATCAAGACGCTCAAGGACCTAGACGGAAAGAGGGTGCATCTTGGAGCCCGGGCTTCGCCCACAAGCATCGTCAACGAGGAGATCTTTAAGATTCTGGGCATCAAACCGAACTACGTCTACTCCACGCCAACAGAGGCCGTAGACATGGTGAAGGATCGGCGGGTCGACGCCATGGCCTATAGCGTGGGCGCACCGTGGAGCGCCATCATGGATATCGCTACGGATCGACCGATCAAGTTTCTTCACATGAAACCGGAGGAACAGAAAAAGATCGCTGACACCATCCCTTATCAGGTTCCCGATACCATCCCGGCCAAAACGTACTCTTTCCAGACCGAAGACTACCCGACGGTGATGGGCCTTCAGAACCTCATCGTAAGGCCGGGCCTCTCAGAGGAGTTGGTCTACAAGCTCACGAAAACGGCCTGGGAACACTGGGACGAAGTGGTAAAGGCCACGGCCGCAGCGAAATGGGTGAAGGCAAAGGATATCGTTCACATGATCGCTCCTGTTCATCCCGGGGCAGCCAAATACTATAAGGAGATCGGCATCGAGATCCCGGATCGTCTGATCTGGAAGAAGAAATAAAATCGCATTGCCCTCTGATGGTCCTGGCCTTTCTCAGGGCCATCAGGGGCTTTCCGTGGGTGTTCGCGCGGTTCGGACATCCGTATTGGTTCAGGTTCGTGAAGGTCTCAGAACGAAACAGGAGGGAGACGAGATGGCAGGGGAGATCCATGTTCTCGACGACGATGCAAGAGGGGGAAGAACCTATGGGGGCCTGGCCTCAAAAATCATTACCTTCCTGGCCATCCTCTACGTTCTGCTCGAGGTGGCTGCTCTCCAGTTCGTGGTCATCGATCTTTGGATCTTCATGGCCCTGGTGCTGATCCTGGTCATCATCTTGGGGTTTACAACGATTCCCTTCAGCCCCAAGGTTAAAGGCCGAATGAGAAAGCTCGACTGGTTCTTTCTCCTCATCGGCGTCGCTCCGTGTGTTTATATCATTTTGGAGATGGATCGGTTACAGTGGACCTATGGCTCAACCGTCCTTCCTCTCGATGTCTTTTTCAGCGTCCTTCTCATAATCTCCCTGCTGGAGCTTGTCCGACGTTCCTTTGGCTGGGCCATGCCCGTGACGGCCCTCGTTTTTCTTGCCTATGCCTTCTTTGGTCATCTTCTTCCTGCCGATTACTTCGGTCACACGGGTTTGAAGGCCACGAACGTCATTGGATTCATGCTGGGTCCCATGGCCATCTTCGGCACGGTCATGTCGGCCATGGTCCAGATCATCTTTCTCTTCATGATGTTCAGTACCTTTCTTCAGATGTCCGGAGCCGGGGACTTCTTTGCCCAACTGGCCAGTTCTGTAGCGGGTCGCTACCGAGGGGGGCCGGCAAAAGTTTCCGTCTTTTCGAGTTCCCTTTTCGGGACGATCAGCGGAAGCTCGGTGGCAAATGTCGCCGTTGATGGGGGGATCACCATTCCTCTGATGGTGAAGACGGGGTTTAAGCCCGCCTTTGCCGCTGCGGTGGAGGCGACGGCCTCCACAGGAGGACAGATCATGCCTCCTGTCATGGGCGCCGGCGCTTTCATCATGGCAGAGCTCCTTGGCATCCCTTACGCGGAGGTGATCATCGCCGCAGCGATTCCTGCGATTCTCTACTACCTGGGGCTCTACTGCATGGTGGACCTCTACGCCGTTCGAGAGAATCTGCATGGGTTGCCAAGAGAACAATTGGAAAGGCCTCTCAGGGTCTTGAAGGAAGGCTGGCATCTTCTGATTCCGGTGATCATCCTTCTTTACCAACTGACGGTCATCGGGTCTTCTATCTCGCGGGCAGGGCTCCTCTCCATCGCGTCGATCATCATCGTCTCTTGGTTCCGAAAAAAAACACGCCTTGGCCTTTTTCGTCTGATCGAAGCTATGAAAGAAGGGGCTCTGAGCACGGTAGGGATTGCCAGCATCTGCGCTTGTGCAGGGATTATCATCGGGGTAGTCTCTATCACCGGCTTGGGTGTCAAGTTCGGATCAGCGGTCTTAATGTTGTCAGGAGGAAAGCTCTTTTTCGTTCTTCTTTTCACGGCTGTGATCTGTTTGATCTTGGGCATGGGTCTGCCCACGACCGCCTCTTACATCATCGCCGCTTCCGTGGGCGTTCCTCCTATGATCCGTCTTGGGGTGAGCCCGATTGCTGCCCATCTCTTCGTCTTCTATTTTGCCTGCATTTCGGCCATCACACCGCCGGTGTGTGCAGCGGTCTACACAGCCTGCGGCTTTTCGGGCACGGATGTGATGAAAACGGGCCGTATCGCCACGCTCCTTGGAATTTCAGCCTACATCGCACCGTTTATCTTTGTCTATCATCCCGTTCTTCTCATGAAAGGGAATTTTTTCGATATCCTTTACCAGTTCCTCATGGCTTGCCTCGGCATTGCCGCTGTGAGCATGGGAGTCATCGGCTCCTCCTATTTCGGAAAGGTACGTTGGAACTGGGTTTCTCGGGTTCTTTTCTTCGGGTCCTTTTTCGGCTTTATCATCCCGTCGCGGGTCCTCGACATCTGGGCCGCCGTCGCGGTCATCGTGGGAATTCTCGTAACCCCTCAGGCCTGGCGCTCGATCCTCCGGCCTGGCACCTCCACCCCTCCGAGCATTTAAGCTGAGAATCTACCCGCCCGTTGCATTACGGAATAGAGAGCAGTAATAAAAGAAGAAGGAGGTGGTGGATTGGGTGGGTAGAAGAGGTTCCTCCCGACCACGGCAAACAGAACCAAGGGAGCGCCTTTCCGGAGAGATATGCAAAGACCTTGCAATAGGGGTGATAAAAGAAGTCCTAAGAAGGCGGTCGAGGCAGGTGTGAATAACGTTGTTTCATTTTGGGGTGAGTGGTCACCACCTCATCCTTGCCCTAAGAAAGACTCATTGCAACAACGGTGCAAGAAAATGGGATTCTCCATGTGGAAGCTGAGGAGGAGTTCGATATGAAGCGGATGATGCTTTTTGTGGTGATGGCTGGAATCATGTCTGGATGTGCTACCTACATACCGCCGGGGGCGAAGGCGGATCTCCAACTCTTTGGGCCACCGGATATCCAGGCAGGATTTGCTGCCAAGCCGACAAACCCGTTCCCGGCGAGTCTTGCCATCGTACGAGTTCAGGCGCCTGCCTACACCAATTACTATCTTCAGCAACGCGGGGGAAGCTATGGCTCCGGTCGTTACTCCGTGATCATGGCCAAAGAGGCAGGCGAGGACCTGCAGTTGGAACGTCTGACCAAACTGCAAGAGATCGCCGGCCTCGTTTCAATAAATCGAATCCTGCTGCCCGAGCGGTTGGAAGGGGACCGCGAAATAAGGGCGGCTGCGTCGCGTCTTCGGGCCGACTTGATCTTCTTATATACCTTTGATACCGCCTTCTTCGACAGAGACGTTGCGAAACCGTTGACTGTCATAACCCTTGGACTTTCTCCCACACGCAAGATCTCCGTGTCGACGACATGCTCGGCGCTCTTGATCGATACTCGCACGGGCTACGTTTACTCCGCATACGAGGTCACAGAACGAGCCGAGACGTTTTCGACCTCTTGGGGAAGCCGAGACTCCGCTGACGAAACCCGCAGAAAGAACGAACAGGAGGCATTCAAGAAACTTATCGATGAATTTGTAGCAACCTGGCCTAAGGTCTTGGAGCGCCATAGGACAAGGAGCTGACACGCCACGCGAGCCCGAATTTGAATTCGGATGTCGCCGAACGCTCTCCCTATCAAAGCCATAAGCTGGAGTTCTTATACGAACGGGGGAATCTTTGCGTCCTCCCCGTGGGCGCGAGACCCGGCAAAAGAAGGCTTGAGCGCCCCTGGTTTTCGGGTTGAGGGTAGGGCAAAATTGGTCTGTGGGATAAATACGTTTGGGTTGGAGAGAGGATGGAAGCCAAAAAGATCGAATACAATGCCCATGGAGAGAGGATCGTTCCGGATAGGCCCGTCATCCCTTATATCGAAGGGGACGGAGTGGGGCCCGATATCTGGAAGGCGGCGGTCCGTGTCTTCGACGCAGCCGTAGAGGCATGCTACGGAAGAAAGAGAAAAGTCGAGTGGCTCGAGGTTTATGCAGGCGAGAAGGCCTTTCGTCTGAAGGGCGACTGGGCCCCCGAAGAAACAATCGAAACGATTCGAGAACATAAGGTCGGGATTAAAGGGCCTCTCGGAACCCCCGTGGGGAAAGGCATTCGGAGCATCAACGTCCTTCTTCGGCAGCAGCTCGATCTTTATGCCTGCGTTCGACCTGTTCGGTACATCCCCGGAACGCCAAGTCCCCTGAAGCACCCCGAGAAGGTCGATATGGTGGTTTTCCGTGAAAACACCGAAGACGTCTACGCGGGGCTCGAGTGGGAGGAAGGTTCGAAGGAGGCGCTCAAGCTCATTGACTTTCTCGAGAGGGAACTGGGTCGAAGGATCCCCAGGGATTCGGGTGTGGGGATTAAGCCCATCAGCCGTTTTGGAACGGAACGATTGGTGCGGAGGGCCATCCGATATGCCCTCGAAAAAGGCCGAAAAAGCGTAACCCTGGTTCACAAAGGGAACATCATGAAGTTCACCGAGGGAGCGTTTCGGGATTGGGGTTATGAATTGGCCCGAAGAGAATTCGAAGGCAGGGTTCGGTTTGAAGGCGAGGGAGAGGATGTTGCTCCCCATGGGACAGTTCTGATCAAGGATCGGATCGCGGACGCCATGTTTCAGCAGATCTTACTTCGGCCCGATGAATACGATGTGCTCGCCATGCCGAACCTCAACGGTGACTATATGTCCGACGCCCTCGCAGCCCAGGTGGGAGGCCTTGGAATGGCTCCAGGAGGGAACCGGGGAGATCGCGCCGCTATCTTTGAGGCGACCCATGGAACCGCTCCGAAGTATGCGAATCTCGACGTCATCAACCCTGGATCGCTGATCCTCTCTGGAGCCATGATGTTCGATTACTTGGGATGGTCGGAGGTGGCGGAGCGAATTGTTCGGGCCATGGAGCGAACGATCGCCCGAAAGATCGTGACCTACGATCTCGCCCGTCTGATGGAGGATGCCCGAGAGGTCCGATGTTCCGAGTTCGCCTCAGCGCTCATTGCCAACCTCTGAGCCTTTCCATTGGACCCTTCCTGCGGAAAGAAGGTGACCGGGGAGATCCTTCCCAAGGATCTCCCTCACATACCTTGCACAACCGAGCAGCTTATCGAGATCGATCCCGGTCTCGATGCCCATCTCTTCGAGCATGTTTACGAGATCTTCCGTAGCCACATTGCCCGAGGCACCGGGAGCATAGGGGCAGCCTCCCAGCCCTCCCACCGCTCCATCAAAGATGGTCACCCCCAGCTCGAGGGCGGCCAAGACATTGGCCAGGGCCGTTCCCCGCGTATTGTGGAAGTGAAGGGCCAGATCCGTTTCTCCCAGGATAGGCCGGATTTGCTCCACCCAGCGACTGACCAGAAGGGGGTTGGCCATGCCCGTCGTATCGCCCAGGGCGATCTCGTGAATGCCCATGGCCTTATATTCCTTCACAATCCATTCGACCCTCTCCAATGAAATCCTTCCTTCATAGGGGCATCCGAAGGCCGTTACCACGTAGCCTCTCATCCGGATATCATGGGCAAGAGCTCTCTGAGCGATTCGTTGAAACCCTTTCAGGGAATCGGAAATGGACATGCGCACGTTTTTCTGGTTATGGGTTTCAGAAGCCGAGACGAAAAGACCGATCTCTTTCACTCCGGCCTGAAGGGCCCTTTCAAGACCCTTCTCGTTGGGAACAAGGGTTGAATAAGAGATCCCGGGCTTTGGAGCCACCCTTTTCACGACCTCGTCGGAATCCTGAAGCTGAGGGATCGCTTTGGGGTGGACGAAGGAGGTGATCTCGATTCTTCTAAGGCCTGTTTCAGAGAGGCGCCGGATCAGCTCGACCTTCTGATCCGTCGGGACGAAAAGGGCTTCGTTTTGGAGGCCGTCTCGGGGGCCGACCTCAACGATGGTCACTTGTTTGGGAAGGTTCATCTGGCTCTTTCCTTTCAAGGGCTCGACGCAAGGGCTGGGCCTTGCCGACAAATGGCCACCTTCAGGCGGTACCCTTCCAGAAGGATTGGACCCTGCCGACAGCCAACCCGTACCGTAGGGCACGTTGCAACGTGGCCCTGTCCGCCTCTGGAGAAAAATCCTTCCGTTTCGCTGGCGGGCCCGACGCTCCCTTTGAGTGAATTTCTCGATGGTCCCGTGAACAACAGCCAAAGTGGTCCGGTTGGCCCCGGATCGTCACCCTATCCTATTTCTTCTTCAACTCTTCGAGAATCTCTTTGGCCCGGTCCACCCGAACCTTTTTTTCCTCAACGAGACGTTTGGCTACCTCGTCGATCAAAGCTCCTGTGGCCCCTGCCATCACTGCGATGTTCTTGGCATGAAGGGACATATGGCCTCTCTGCACCCCTTCGGTTGCGAGAACCCTCAAGGCGGCAAGGTTCTGGGCAAGGCCTACGGCTCCTATGATTTCCCCTAACTCTACCGCGGAGGTCACACCCAGGATTTTTACGGCGACCTGAGAGACGGGATTGACCTTTGTCG
>Ga0315298_1005413_pt1 | contig 18139 bp, 15 predicted proteins | sample WHS_1_MG_FD_203077 | JGI IMG/M metagenome (GOLD analysis project Ga0315298, IMG submission 203077) | Extremophilic microbial mat communities from Washburn Hot Springs, YNP, Wyoming, USA - WHS_1_MG | ecosystem: Environmental > Aquatic > Thermal springs > Hot (42-90C) | place: USA: Wyoming...
ACTGGCGCTGGGTGGATTACTGGATGCCGGTGAATGAAATCATTTCCTTCAAACGCCGCGTCTACTGGCAGGCGTTGCAGGAACTGGCGCCGCTGATCAACATGAATCCGCCGCCCATGACCGATCCCTGCCGTTCCGAGAACCGATATCCGGTTGGTGGAAGCCGCTGACCGCCTTACGCAGTAAGGGACGATCTATCCACTCACCGGACGATTACCCAAAAACTTCTGCACATAGTGGCGTTTCCGGCCTCCCATGCCGGTTTGCACATTGCTCGGCCCCACATCTGGCCGGTTTACCAGCGCGTAATAACGCCCGAGGCGTGGACGGCTGGCTCCCACCTCGGCGTCGGTCAAGGGGCCGAGGTGGGAAGAAACCAGTTGGACCACCGCTTTCCTGAGAGGGCCGGCGTTGCCTTTGCCGAAGGGGTAGACGCGGTTCGTCAGGATGATCACATAGGTCCTGGACACCGGGTCGATCCACAGGAGCGTCCCGGTAAAGCCGGTGTGATCATAGGCTCCCACGGGCAGGAGGTCGTCACGGTTGGGGGCGAAGGGCGCGGCCAGGTCCCAGCCCAGCCCACGCAGCCGCACCTTTCCGGGCGGGGATTGGGGGATGGTCATCCGCCCCACGGAACGGCGATCCAATATCCGAACACCATGAAGGGCGCCACCGTTCAGAAGCATCCGCGCAAAAATCGCGAGATCACCGGCGGTGGAAAACAGCCCGGCATGGCCGGAGACCCCTCCCATGCGGTAGGCCGTAGGATCGTGCACCTTGCCCCAGCGCAGCTTGCCATCCAGGTATTCGGTGGGCGCGATGCGATCGCGCTCCCATGAGGGTGGACGGAAGGTCGTCTCCCGCATGTGGAGCGGCCCAAAGATATGCTCGGCGCAGTAGACGTCGAGCGGCTCGCCGGAAACCCTGCGGACGATCTCGCCGAGGGCCTCGAAATTGATATCGCTGTAAAGGTAACGGCTGCCGGGCGCCGCCACCGGCTTTTCCGCGGCAATCAACCGGAGCGCCACATCATAACCTTTCCACCGCGTCCCCAGGTTCAGGTCCGGAGGCAGTCCCGAGTAATGGGTGAGCAGTTCCCGTACGGTGATGGCTTCCTTGCCGTTCTCCCCGAAGGCCGGCCAGTACCGGGCCACAGGGGCGTCAAGCGCCAGTTTTCCCTGTTCCACGAGTTGCATCACGGCGGTGGTGGTCGCGACGACCTTGGTGAGAGACGCCAGATCGAACAGTGTCCCGACGCTCATGGGGATCCTTTCGGGTCCCAGCGCGGCATGGCCGAAGGCCTGGCGGTAGACGATCCGGCCCTCGTTGCCCACGAGTACGACGGCTCCGGGAATCCTGCCGCTCTGGATCTCCTTCTGAACGATCTGCGCGATGCCGGACAAGTCCGCCCGATGAAGCCTTTCCGGGTCAGCACCCGCCTGGGCGGATAAGATGCCCGTACACAGCAAGGCGAAGAACACCAGAGCCCATAGGGCGCCTTTCCAGGTCAGCGCGCGAGCTGCGCCGTTTTTACTGGCGTATTGCGTGAACATATTCCCGTCCCGATCCCTCCCGGATTGCTCAGGTGGCCTTCGCGAAGCGTTGTCACCATCCCTGACTTCGGCCGGAGTCCTGCCGTAGTATAGACATTACGGGGGTTCCACAGCATCCATCCGTCCGACCCGAAAGTCTGCGCCGCATCGATCTGCGCCGCAATCTCTTCGCCCCCGAAGGGTTTCCCGCCAAAGGCGTAGTCACGAAATGCCTGCAGCCAGGGGCGGAAGCGCACTGCCGGCAACCCCGTTCTTTCCTCGGCCTTGCGCAGAGAGAGGTACACTATTTGGTGCGGATGGAGAACGGGGTTGGGGTAGCCGGGGATACCGTACTGAAAACCCGATGGATAGAGCATGGGAGAGATATAATCGACCTGCTGCGCCATCTCCTCCAGGTTTTGACCGATCCCGGTGTCGTTGCGGTTCCATATCACATAACCAAAAATATCCGCAGAAAGAAAGACATTATATGGGATCAAGCGCTTGCGGGCCGCCGCGAGAAAGCCGGAAATTGCCGAGACCCGGCTTTCCTGGGTAGTCGACCGGGAAAACACCAGGCCCTTGGCGTCGGGAAAGCGGACGTAGTCGAACTGGATTTCGTCGAAGCCGTCCTTGGCGGCCGCGACGGCAAGGTCGATGTTGTAGTCCCATACCTGCCTGCTGAAAGGATCGGTCCAGGCGAGGCCCTCCCGATCCCTCCAGATGGCACCGCCCGCGGTCCTGACGGCCAGATCCGGTCGCGCCAATGCGAGGACGTTGTCCTTGAAAACCACGATCCTGGCAATGGTATAGATGTCTTTCTTGTGCAAATCGTCCATTAGTTGCTTGATATGTTTAATGGTGATAATTTTTTGGGCGCCGATCTCCGTCGCCAGAGGAATGTCGGTCTTGTACGCAATCATTCCCCGGTCGCTTTTCACGTCGATCACAACGGCGTTGAGGTCTGTCTTGCCGATGATATCAAGAGCGGACTCCCGCAGACGCGGGCTGGCCGCTCCGTAGGAAGACAAATAAAGGGCCTTGGGTTTGAAAGGCGCGAGGGATAGGGTTTCATCCTCCTTGAGATCTCCGACGGGGACCTCGCGTCGCCGGTAGCCATAGGCCCTGAGGCCAAGCACGGTCCCTTGCCCGCTGATCTGAAAATGACCATCCTGGGCCGTGCGTACGACCGAATCACCCAAGGTCACCAATGCCCCTGGGATCGGTTTGCACGTCCAGGCGTCCACGACCATCCCGCTGTAGGCGGCAGCGCCCCCCGAGACGAGCAACAAGACGGCAAGTAACGAAGCGCATATGTTTTTTATGTTTTTATAACCCTTCACAGCTCACCTCGTTTATCTGGAGTCTGTGGTCAACAGTCTTCCCAATGTCTTGCCCGTATCCTGGTCGGTGACCAGATAGCGCGGGAGGGCCATCACATTGTCCGATGGCCCGGCAGGCGCCCTTACCATGGTGCAGGCGGCGATATATCCCGCCGCCACGGCGCTCTTGATGAGCTCCTCATTGTAGATCCCGAAGGGCCAGGCGAGCATGTCCACCTTGATCCCCAGTTCCTGATCCAGCTTCGCCCTGGACTTTTCCAATTGCATGGCCACGAACTTCTCGTATGCCTGGGGGGAAAGACGTTTCTTTTCTATCCTGAAGTTCGGATGCCAGTAGGTGTGGGACTGGATATTCACGAGCCCGGAGTCATGCATGATTCGCAACTCATCCCAGGTCAGGGCGTAAGACGCCCGGGATATGGCGGAGGGATAGATGAAGAGCGTCACCGGAATATGATAACGCTGCACCAGGGGAAACATGTCCGTGTACACCGACTGGTGCCCGTCATCCGCGGTGATTACCACGGAATGGGGAGGGGGAGGGGATCCAACGCCACGAATATAGGCCACGACTTCCTTGAGCGGGACAATCCGATAGCCATGGCTCCTCAGGTATTCGATCTGTGCCGCGAAGACCATCGTGCGAACGGTCATGGCATCTCGCAGCACGGGACCGAAACGATGATAGAGCAGGATGGGCACGACGCGCTCCGTCCCTGATCCCCAAGCCGGTATGGCGAAAAATATGGCGAGTAAAGACACCATTTGCCAAACAATACGCATGTCTGGCTTTTCCATCCGTTGTGCCCTGTCGGTCTGGAGAAACCACCCCGAACTCCCAAGTTCCATGCGCTCGCCTTCAAAAATCGTCCGGGGCTGCTGCTGGATAGATACTAGCAGTTCCCCAGTCGGACGGGAACGCGGCTCCTTCCTGAAAATTATCGACCGCGATCCGGTATCAATCCCGCGTATCTGTATAGGTCCGCCTGATATTCGTAATAATTGGCGAGTTCCGACGCACTGGTGATGCCTGCCTGAATAAGATTCTGCTCCGCCGTGATTAACTCCAAGATGTTCGCCAGCGTGACGAATAGCGCTATGACCGCGTAGACATGATGATGGACGGGCGAACCCAAGCGGATAGGACCGAGCCAGGATGCCCCGGAGCTTTGGATCGCATCTGGGCGAAATAATGTTTGATCGTCACGTGTTGGCATGCTGTTTTTCACGAATTTAGATTGCTCTTTTGTCATAGAGGGCCGTATCATAATATGATATTATGACAACAATATAAAAAACACCATAATAACCAATCTTCTACCAATTGTTAACATTTATTTCTCCAAAGTTTACCAATAACTTGCCATGGCAACCTTCACGTATCTTCCGATGGTCACTTGTGGGAGATCAGAGCGTATATGGTAACCGTGTTATTCAACCGGCTTGACAGGCATGAAAATGGATTACCGTTCTTTTGGAACGTCACCATGATCATTCCTAAAAAGCAAATGACGTCGCAGCCGATATAGCAATAATAATGGACCAGTAACCGCTATTGAGGCACCCTCTGCGTTGTCAAAAACCACTTGCCCGTATGTACACATCTTTAGCCCACTTTTTGCTTTTGGATGAAACACCCGGATCGTTCCTGTGGTTAATTCTTTTTCGTATAATCCAAGTTGTGCCAATACCGCATCCACATGGTCACCCCAATAAACCTTTGGCAATTCAGTACCAATTGTCATTTTAACCGGGAATGTCATGAATACAGCCACTGGAGCATATACAAAAAGCACGAAAATTACCAAAACAAAAAGAACAGCAGAATATTGCGAAACAACTGCTAACAGCAAGTCATGGAGATGGCCAGTAACCACTTCTGTAATAACAACTAACAAGAATAATCCACCTAACCCGGCTATTGGACAAGCGGCAGTTTTTAGTACGCTATAGATGTTATTGACGCTCCAAATCGGTTTGAGTCGAGATATCTGCACTTTTTCCATACTGCTCTCCTTGATTATAGGTGGCCGCACGGCAGTATATCGGCGGGTTGTTTAGCAAAATCCACCGGGGATTGTGAAAATTTATCGGTTTTCCCAGACAACCAACAAAAACTAATTTTGGCAATGGTTTTCGGACTGTGCAACATGCACTATTTAATTATATATAATTTGAGTTAGCACGTAGACTAGGGAGCAAACAGCAATAAACATAAGCTCCAAGTACCTCCAATTTACCCTCATTTTAAGTAGTGTGGCATCGCAGCTATTGACTTTTAAGGCTTTTGTAGCAAAAAAACGCGTCACATATAAGTGTCATTATTGAAGACGCGAAAAATGATAAATAAATAGTTGAATAATTATATATTTTTAAATACCTAGGGCTGTAAAGCATGCGCATAACTATGCTTGACAAAGACATAAATAATATAAATGGCAATAAATTAAAGAACCGATAATATCTCTTTCTTACCGCAATATATGCGGAACCGTATATGGTATCTATTTGAATGCATGCCTTATCCATGTGTCCTCCATTCCTGATCTAACACATTAATGATTAATGCGTGCTTATCCGGTTATCTCCCAAAAAAACGCTCAGCGCACAACACCTCTGCTCGGGAAAACAGCGATTCAACACAGATAGTAACTGTGGGAACCAACCGTATAAGCACGCTGGCAACTTCCAATTCCGAAAAATTCTTTTCCCAGCACCTATTACTCATCTCCAAGGGGAACATTGTCCCTTCTGATTGAACTCAATAATCGTGGCGCAACAGTTTCCATACGCCAACACCTGACAAGGAGGCTATGGGTAGCGCCAGGAACAAGGACGCCAGGTAGAAAGCGTTCATCAGGAAACTGTTTCCAGGGCCCTTGGCCAGGAGGAATACCGAAACGATCAACACATAGGATTCCACCAAAAATATGACAACAGATAGAAAGTTCGGATAATAGGTAAAGTTGCAATCCCTTGAAAATGGATTCAGAAGCTTGAATGATATCCTCTTGTACGGCATGTATAAATTCAAAACGCTGCGAACAACGTTTACAATATTTACAATGTCAACGGGGAAATATAGATACATTACAGGATGATTATACACGTATGAACCTACCGAAGACACATGAAGAAGCCACAAAATAATCATCGGAGTCAAAAAAGATATCGCTAATAATTTTTTAAGCCAGTAGCTATAAGATTCATCGAAGAGTGCCAGATCTTTTCTATCTACCGCGACGCAAAATGGTAGAATGAAGCTGTTATAGAAATAAATTTTATTACCTCGTTCCAACAATATCCTCCAGTGATAAAGACCCTTCTTGAAAACATTTGTCTGATTCATAATATCGGCCTACTAAAGCGAGTTTGCTTTGTCAAATGATGCACGAAGCTATAAATGGGCAAGAGATCTTCTTGCCCAAGGCGATAATGTGCAGAGCTAAAACGCGGGGCACTAACTAGGTTTCTAATCCCAAATATTCAACCACGCAACTTGGTTGAACGCCGTTTGGAGTCCCGCTCCAGTCAATCCATAGGTTGCGCGTAGAATTCCGAAACCAAGGGCGCCCCTTTTGCATAACAAAATATCGCAGAATGAAGGTGCCTACGCATCACCACTATACTGCCACATTATTAACAGTGGCATGTATACTTGGGAATCTATTTGCAGAGCAATCCAACTGGGCACAGATGAAAGAAGGTAAGACATTATCTGATACGCGTCTTTATTAACCTTATCGCATTGCTCTTCCCACAATAAATATTATCAATCGGAGTGTTCAAATTCTGCTGGTACAGTGGGTAGTGCTTGTTTTCTTTCAAGATGTAGCCTTCACTGCAAATCCCTCCTGCTCCAAAGCCGCCGCTTCACTGACCAGCTTGTACAGATCGGGATAAGCCCCAGGGCTATACACCATATGATCCAGATGCATGGAACTGGTGACTTCCAGTTTGTCAGGTGCGAGCAGATGGATTTTCTCATCGAAAATACCCGCACTGTTTTTGACCTGATGGTCTGCATCTTTGGCGGCCCAGACGTAGCCTTTGGGCAAATCCAGGGTGCTGCTCCACCGTGCATGGCCATAGGGCATGAAAACGGGGTAGTGCACCGTGGCACTGGTGAGGCGCGCGGTCAGATTACGCAGAGAGGCGGTGTTCAGTCCGTAGTGCAGATGAATCCGGCTGGCCGCCGTCAACGGCACGCCCGGTGCGGTTTTCCAAGTGGACTGCAGGATAAAAGGGTCACTCAGGGTATGGGTAGGTGATGTCTTCAGATGGACGCTTTGCGTCATTAGCCCGGACTGCGCCATCACATGATGGAGCACCGCGCCATACTCGCTCATCGGAATCCGCGCCAGCAGATCTTTCCAGAACCAGGCTTCGTATCCGGTTAAATGAAGGGTTTCCTGGGCTTTCAGGCTGCCGTCTTTGGCAATGGATACCGTCTCCATGCCGGTCATGCCGCTGGCCTCCGGTGCATCCCCCGGCGTTCTGGCGATTTCAGAATGAGCGCCGACGAAAATCACCGGATGATTGGCGTCGGGGAGCGGTATGGTGCCCGCTGGTGCGTACCCGGAGGTCGCATCCAGATAAAGATGATAAGCGGGTACATGCACGATGACATGGTTGATCTGCTGCAGGCTGGCCACGTTCTGCCATTCAAAATCATTGCCTGCACCTAACAGTACCGGTTGGGCGGCGATGCCTTTGGCGTGCAGCAAGGCAACCAGGAGTGCGGCGGCGGCTTTGCAGTCGCCGTAGCGCTGGCTGAGGGTTTTGGCCGCCGGATATGGCTTGTAACCACTCAACCCGGTTTCAACACCCACCCAACGGATGTGATGCACGGTCCAGTCATAGAGGGTCTGCACGGCGGCCTCACCGGTCTTTCCTTCGGTGATCTTATCTGCCAGTGCTTTGATCTCCGGGGTCACCGCTTCAGCAGGCTCGGCATATTTCCAGTAAGCATCGCCGACTGCCTGCCAGTTCGGGAAGGTGCTCAGGATGAAGGTCGGGCTAACCTGATGAAAATCCACCGCATTGATTTGAATGGGTTGCGCGGTGGGTTGATGCAAGGTCGCGGTAATGGTTTGCACCCCGTCGGCGACCTTGCGGGTGACCACATAGCCGTTGCTCCCCGCCCAGTGCAGGGCCATCGCGGTCGGCGCGTGGACGATGATTTGCATGTTATCGGCCTGCAAAAAATACGGTACGGCATGGGAAAGGGAGATGGCATTCGGAAAATAAGGTTTCAGAAAATCGATTTTCCAGTCCGCCACGAGTTCATCACCCACGGCCACATGAGGAAAGACCACTGTGGTGGTCTTGGCGTCACTGAACTCCGGGGCATTTTGCGCAACCGGCAATGTACGCGTGAATATCTTCTTCTCAGGCACCGGATATCGTTTCCCCGATGGGCTCAGGGTGTAGGCGTCGACGACGGTCACATGCTCCATTTTGGCAGAGAACTGCTTTTGCACCTGTCCGTACTTCTGTACCCCATAGTGGCTGAGCGGGACGACGACCTCATGAATGGTGCCGGTGTAGGTCCCGTTGTGGTGGAGGTCGTATACGGCGTCGTAAGCGAGGATTTTAATCGGCAGCCCTTCGCTGGCGGCCTGGGCCAATGGGGTACAGAAAAATAGCGCCAAGGCTGCTTGCAGGGCGATTGCGTTAGAGCGTTGCATTGCGGTTCCTTCTTTATTTCTTTCCGTATAGCTGGTCGTTGCCAGCAGGCTGTTTAACATCCCCTTACTGCAGGAGATTATATCAGGGCAGTGTTGCACTTTTATGAATCTCAGGTGACAGAAACATGACAATGTGCATCCATTCACTCGGGTCATCCGGGATTGGATGCCGGACAGCATAATGGGAGACAGAATGTTTCCTTTTTCGGCTATCTATCCCTGCGGGAGACCGGGAGAGAAGCGCTGGTTTTGCTGAGGTCTTAAGGTGCGTATTCCGGTCGCATTCGGCCACCCCTGGGCAGGGGGACCCTGGGTAGTTTTGTTCATCATGACCTCTTTTGCTGAGCGAGGAGATTTTCGTGAAGCGACTGTCCAAGCGCAAGATTCGTGAAATATTGCGCTTGAAGTATGAAGTCTGGCTGGGGCGCCAAGACCTGATCATGGCGGGAATGGCCGTACCGGCTACGGATCCGCGCACGGGGGAGACCCCGCCGGGGTCGAGATTTTTGTGCCGTCCTACAAGTTAACAAAGACGGACAGAACGTCTCGGAGACTCCCAACAGCCGCCTGATCTACGCCACGTCCGGCCCCAAGGCTGGGGAGACCCTGCAGACGACGAACTTCTTCAAGGCGCGGGGCCGCTACTGCTACCCCCTGATGGTGACCTTTGTGAAGTACTTATGACCGGGCCCTTCAGTCGCGCCAGTTTGTCAACGATGCTGAGGTCTGGAGGCATCGCCAAAATACCGATAACTGCCCACGATGGGGTGCCGCCCATCATGGTTATGACCTCAATGGTTTATCAAATACACAAGACTTTACGATTTTAGAGTCAGGTGATCTAACCACCCATACACAAGATATTGCGATTTTTAAAACAGAATCGCTGTGCGTGTTTTCGGGGTCGTACACAACAAATTACGAATACCAAAAATAAGTTAGCCAGCAGGCCAGATGGTGCGGCTAGGGCCTCGCGGGTCAGGCGGCTGCGCTCTTCCTCCTGATCGATCCAGGCCGCCAGCGCCTGTTTCATGATCCAGCCACGCGAACGCTCCAGGCGTGCGGCCATCCTCTATGAAATTCGCGTGATTGATTGTGTCGTACCCATTCGGCGCGCGACTCCCGCCTGAGAAAGACCGGCTTTGATCCGGGCCTGAATCTGCTTAGGCGTTTTCTGCGTCTTTTTGACGAAAACATGCAAAATCACAACGCGTTTCCCGGATGCGGCGACGCATATCGCTCTGGGGGAAGGAAAGGCCATTGCCGGGCGGCTTTGTCAATACTACTCCCCTTTTGCGTATTTCACGCCATCGTGGGCACTTTTAGCCGATTTGTGAAATCGGTGCCCACGATCGTGAAACAGGCGCCCATGATCGTGAAATGGTAAGGTCAGCTTCCCCTTTTTCAGCGTAGATATTCTGGTCATTCATTGGCTTAGCTTGCATTCTCGAATCTTTTTACAGGAGGTTCGTGATGCCCACACCAGGAATGACTATGAAAGCGATACAAGAAGTACTGCGTTTACATGCCGCAGGCCTGAGCCAGCGGCAAATTGCCCGCGCATGCGGGCTATCCAAAGGTGCTGTTGGCAAGTATTTACAACGCGCCATGGAGGCTCAGGTCGTCTGGCCCTTGCCGGAGGGCATGGAAGTTCTGGCGTTACAGAGGTTGCTGCAGCCTGCGCGGTTACCGGTCGATACAGGCCTTGTCACCCCCAATTTCGCCATGATCCATGTGGAAATGCGGCGCAAGGGCATGACCATGCAGTTGCTGTGGGAAGAGTATGTTGCCGGGCACGAAGGCCAGAAGGCATATCATTACACCCGGTTTTGTACGCTGTATCGGGCATGGAATGACCGTCTCAAGCGCAGCATGCGCCAGAACCACGTGGCCGGTGAGAAGCTCTTCATCGATTATGCCGGGCCGACGGTCCCGGTGGTGGATCCCGGCACGGGAGAGATCCGCACCGCCCAGATCTTTGTAGCCGTTCTGGGGGCTTCCAGCTATACCTACTGCGAAGCCACCTGGAGCCAGAACCTCAGTGACTTCCTGGGCGCCCATGTGCGGGCTCTGCGCTACCTGGGCGGGGTTCCCGTCCTGCTGGTCCCCGACAACCTCAAGGCGGCCGTCACCAAGACCTCCCGATACGAACCCGAGATCAACCGCAGTTGTCAGGATCTGGCCACCCATTACGGGTCCGTAGTGCTTCCGACACGCCCCTATAAACCCAAAGACAAGGCGAAGGTCGAGGTCGGCGTGCAAGTGGTGGAGCGCTGGATTCTGGCGCATCTACGCCTCTTCCAGTTCTTCTCGCTGATGGATCTCAACAGGGAGATCCGCCGCCTGCTGGAGGATCTGAATCAGCGCCCCTTCAAGCAGCTACCCGCAGCCGTAAAAGCACCTTCGAGGCTTTGGATAGACCCGCCCTAAAACCCCTGCCGGCGCAGGATTATGTCTTTGCCGTCTGGAAAACCGCCAAGGTCAGCATCGACTACCACCAACAGCGTCAAATCCATCCTGCAACAGGGACTGGACCAGATACCGGAGACACCTCAAAAGGCGGCTCCACTGCCCGCTCACGACAATATCCGCGGACCCCGCTACTACCATTGAACAGGAAGAAAAATCGCATGTTACAACAACCCACTCTGAACGCGCTGCGTCAGCTCAATCTCCACGCCATGGCTGAGGCTCTGGACGAACAATCTCGTCTCACACAAATCCAGGATCTCTCCTTCGATGAGCGTCTGGGACTGCTCCTGGACCGAGAACTCTGTGCCCGGGATCAACGCCGTCTAACGCGCCTGCTGAAGCTCGCCCATCTCAAGCAGAATGCCTGTGTGGAGGATATCGACTATCGCGGCTCCCGTGGACTGGACCGATCCAAGGTGATGGCACTGATCCAGAACACCTGGATTCGGCAAGGCCATAATCTGCTGATTACTGGCGCCACCGGCACCGGCAAAACCTGGCTGGGCTGTGCGCTGGGTCATCAGGCCTGTCGTCAGGGATTGTGCGTGCGGTATCTGCGCTTGCCCCGCCTGTTTGAAGAACTCCGCATTCGTCATGGTGACGGCAGCTTCGGGCGTTATCTCACCACGTTGGCCAAGGTCGATCTACTCATACTGGACGATTGGGGGCTTGCCCCTATGAATGCCGAGGATGTTCGGGACCTACTGGAAATCATTGATGACCGGGTAAACCAAAGGGCCACGCTGATTACCAGCCAGCTCCCAGTGAATCATTGGCACGAATATCTGGGCGAGCCCACCGTGGCTGACGCGGTACTGGACCGGTTGCTGCAGAGTGCTCACCGACTGGAGCTGAAGGGGGACTCCCTGCGTCGTCACAGTGATGGACGCGACACCCCAAAAGTTGACGCATCGTGACCACCTGGGGATAAAATGGCGGTGACCAGAATGTACGCTTTTCGGGGGTGCCCACGATCAGCGGAATCACTGCCCACGATCGCCGGAATGCGCAGATCATGGCGATGCAGGAAGACGGGATGCTGCGATTGGCCGGCACTGGAGAAGCGGCCCGCAAGGGGCGTGACCTATTACGCGAATTGGCCCCCAATGCCACGATGGATCGACAATTGGCGGAAGATCTGATCGCTGAACGGCGCATCGAAGCCGAACATGAATGAGTCGGTACTCGATGCCTCGGCATTGCTCGCCTACCTCAACGATCTGCTCCCAACTCAACGAAAAGCGCTATTTTTCATTTCAATTGGCTGATAAAAAACCTTCATTTAGACGTCATGAAACTTTCATATGGTCGGCATCAGAGTTACACTTGGCCAATGATAGATACACCACTATATGTTCGATTCCTGCAGCCACGCCTCATCGAGGCCATGGCCGACACACCGGTGGTATTGATCCACGGACCGCGCCAGTGCGGCAAAAGCACGCTCGCCCGGCAGGTAGGCGATGCCGCTGGGTATACTTATCTCAGTTTTGACGACGATGTGCAGCGCGCATCGGCCCAGGCTGATCCCATCGGGTATGTGGCGGACTTGCCCGACAAGGTGGTGCTGGACGAGGTTCAGCGCGTGCCCAACCTATTCACCTCGCTCAAGGCTGCAGTGGACGTCAGAAGGCAGCCGGGGCGATTTATCCTCACCGGTTCGGCCAATGTGTTGTTGGTGCCCAAATTGGCGGATTCGCTGGCGGGACGCATGGATATCCTGCGCCTACACCCTTTGGCTCAGGCGGAACTGGCCGGGACCGAGCCCAATTTCCTATCCGCATTATTCGGGAATGGTTTCAAGACGGGAGCTTGCGGACAGCGGCTCGGTAAAATGCTGGCTGGGCGTGTGGCAGCCGGTGGTTATCCGGCGGCGTTGGCGCGGGCCACGGCGCGCCGCCGCGCGAGTTGGTACCGGGATTACGCCGACACTCTGGTGCAACGCGATGTACGCGATCTCGCCCGCATTCACGCATTGGAGGCCTTGCCACGCCTGCTGACATTGGCGGCCGGGCAAAGCGCACGTCTGCTGAATGTGGCCGATCTAGCCGCCCCGTTCCAGTTGAGTCGCCCCACCATCCGCGACTATATGACCCTGCTGGCACGGGTGTTTCTATTGGAAGAACTGCCGCCCTGGCACAGCAATCGTCTGAGTCGCCTCATCAAGACGCCTAAATTACACTTGGGCGATACAGGCCTGGCCTGCGCTTTACTCGGTGTGGACGCGGCGGCGCTGTGGGATGATCGAGCCCTCTATGGACAACTATTGGAAACCTTTGTTTATCAGGAGCTACGTCGTCATGCCAGTTGGCGGGAGGAGCCTGTAACCTTCCATCATTTTCGCGACAAGGACGGCGCCGAAGTGGATATCGTGCTGGAGTCCGGCGGAAAGTTGGCGGGCGTCGAGGTCAAGGCCGCCGCCACCGTCACCGCCGCCGATTTCAAAGGGTTGCACAAACTGAAAAGCGACACGAGGACCTGTTTTGTGGGAGGCGTGGTGCTCTACGATGGCGATGCGGTCGCATCTTTTGGCGATGGTCTATACGCCGTGCCACTATCTTGTCTGTGGCCGTGACCTGTTAAAACCTTTCTCGCACAAGGGAGATCACCGACACCTCGGAGGTCGAGAGGAGCCCTTGTAGGGCTGTTTGACACGACGTCAATTTCATCTTTGGGCGCCTCCGGGGGGGCCTTCTGGTCGGCAATATGGATAAAATAGGCCTGACATATTTTATGGGAAACATACAGGAGTGGTGCAAGCGCGCCACCGTCCTGAGTCTGACGCTTATCGCTTTCTGGAGCGTGTGCCGAAGGCCAAGCCCAAAGGGCCGGGAGGGAGAAAGCCCTACGACCGGATGCTGCTTTTCAAGATAATGGTGTTACAGCAACTGCGCAATCTCAGCGACGAGCAAACCGAATACCAGGTGTGGGATCGTCTCAGCTTTCAGCGTTTTCTGGGGTTGGGACTGGAGGAATCGGTACCTGATCACACCACCGTGCATGGGTTGAGCATGCCTTTGGCGCCATGGTATAGCCGGGTGCTAAGTTTCTGCGCATCATTGGTATGGCTCGCGCTGAAGTCAAAAACGGCATGATGAATCTGGTCTATACCATGTGGCGATTTATCTGCTGGATGCAGCAATCGGTGGCCAGGCAGGGATCAATCCGTCCAAAGCCCACGAAAAGGGCTAAAAATACTGGAAATACGCAGATAAAGTAGGGATAATTTGTAAGAACCGCCTGAGAATGGCGAGGGTGGGGGAACGTCTCTATCTCAAACTGAACAATTTTTGTTATTCGAAGTACCCTAAGGAAGGCTTATCTATGCGCGCTATGCCGAGTTGTCCAAAATGCAGTTCAAATTACGTCTATGAAGACGGCAATATTTATATATGTCCAGAGTGCGCACAGGAATGGGCAAAAGAAGACCATCTGGAAAAAATGGACTCCCTTCGTGCTTCTGATGTAAATGGCAGTGCCATCAATGATGGCGATACCGTGGTCGTGGTGAAAGATCTCAAGATAAAAGGTTCGTCATCAATAATAAAAGTTGGAACAAAAATAAAAAACGTCCGCATTGTTGATGGTGATCACAACATTGATTGTAAGGTGGATGGCGTTGGTGCGATACAGTTGAAGTCCGAGTTTCTGCGAAAAGTGCCATGAGTATGCATCTCACCTTTCGCCAGCTACAGGTGTTTACCGCCGTGGCGAAGCATCAGAGCTTTACCCGCGCCGCGCAGGCGCTCTATCTCAGCCAGCCCGCCGTATCCATGCAGGTCCGGCAGATGGAAGAGCAGGTCGGACTGCCGCTTTTTGAACAACTGGGGCGCCGGATTTATCTCACTGAAGCGGGGCGGGAAATGGCGCGCTACAGTGCCGCCATTACCCAGCAACTCGAAGAGGCGGTACAGGTGATCAACGACCTCAAGGGGCTGGCGGGGGGGCATATTCATATCAGTGTGGCCACCACCGGGGCATATATCGCACCTTATCTGCTGGCGGCTTTCAGTAAATTGCATCCGCAGGTGACGGTCAGCATGGATGTCACCAACCGGGAGACCTTGCTGCACCAACTGGCGGAGAACGAAGTGGATATTGCCATCATGGGGCGGCCGCCTGCGGGGCTGGCGCTGGAGGCTACGGCCTTTCTGGAAAATCCGCTGGTGATTATCGCTGCACCGGATCATCCCCTGGCCCGGATCAAGGCGATTACTCTGGACATGGTGGCAACTTACCCCTTCATTATGCGGGAGCCGGGTTCGGGGACGCGAATCGCGGTGGAACAATTTTTTGAAAAGGCAGGGGTTGCGCTGCACGCGAGCATCGAAGTCAGCAGCCACGAGGCGATCAAGCACGCGGTGCGCGCCGGTATGGGGCTGGGCATCGCGTCTCTGCATACGGTGCGGGAAGAGTTGCTGGCAGGACGCCTGGCGGTGCTGGATGTGCAGGGCATGCCTATCGAACGCCATTGGTATCTGGTGCATCGTCAGGGTAAGCGCCTCTCGGCGGCCGCTCAGGCCTTCCGGGACTTTCTGCTGAACCAGGATGCGGCGCGATTGCTGCCCGCATAGGGGCCCCTACCGGGTCAGGGCGATAAACAGTTCCGGCAGCTTTTCCGGCAGTCTGGCAATGTGGTCGATGACGGTGTACTGACGGCCGAAGATGTCGGCGACATAGGCGTCGGCATGGGGGTCGAGGCTGATACAGTAGGTGAAGATGCCGTCGCGATCCAGCTCTTTGACCGCCTGGCGGGCGTCTTCGATCAGGAGACGATCGTCCTGCACATCGACGTCAGATGGTCGGCCGTCGGTGAGTACCAGCATCAGTTTCTTGTCGGCCTTGCGTGCTGCCAGATAGTGTCCCGCGTGGCGCATGGCGGCGCCCATTCGGGTCGAGTAACCGGCCTGGAGTGCCGCTAGGCGGCCCTTGACGGCGTCTCCCCAGGGTTCGGAGAAACCCTTGATGTGTTGATAGCGCACTTCATGGCGGGTGTTGGAATTAAAGCCGGCAATGGCCAGCGGATCGCCGAGTTGTTCGATGGACCAGGCGAGCAGCGATACCGCTTCCTGCGATAGTTGCAACACCGTCTGGCCGTCACCGCCGCCGGTTTTGACGGGCTCATTCAGTGATTCGGACAAGTCCAGCAGCAGGGTCACGGCGATATCGCGGCCGGCCGTGCGATGGCTCATGTTGATGCGCGGGTCGGGGGTGCTGCCGCTCTTGAAATCGATCCAGGAACGCAGAGCGACGTCCAGATCCAGTTCGCTGCCTTCTTCCTGATAGCGGATGCGTACCTTGTCCTGCGGTTTGAGCAGATCGAGCAGGCGTTTGAGGTGCTTGGCCAGCGCCGCATGCTTGAGGAGCAGTTGATCGATGGTCGCTGCGGCCGCGGAAGCGTGCAGCCCTTCATAGAGGCTGACCCAGTCGGGCCGGTAACTCTGGCTCTGATAATCCCATTCGGGATAGTGGCGCGGCGGCAGGCCTTGGGTTTCCAGATCGGGCGACTTGCGCTGTTCTGCGTCAAAGGCCTCTTCCTCATCACCGGATTCGATGAAGCGCCATAAGCCGCGGTTGTCATCGCGGTAACTGATCTCGGTATCGGCGAAATGCACTTTGGCGAACTGGTCGCTCTGGCGGCGTGTGGTGGTGACATAATCCAGCGCCAGCCGGGCCATGGTCGGCGTATCGGCATTGCCACCCGCGAGTTCCCGGTGAAAACGGCCGACAAAGTCATGGAGCACGGGATTGCGGTAACCATGTTCCGGATCGAGCAGCGCCCGCGACAGCATCGCCAGACGATGACGCAGGCAGGAGGTCGTCTCGGGGTCGCAGGCGCCTTCGGCGGGTTTGGGGTGCAGGGCGAGGAGGATCGCGCGCAGGCCGGGATAGGTCCGGATGAGCAGAGTGTCGATGCGGGCGTCCTCGAAAAACTCCACCGCCATGCGCTGAAACGGACTCCAGTTGTCGGCTGTTTGTGGGATTGACCAGCGCCGGTGACCGACCATATGCGCCAGGATCGCGCGGTAGTGGTCCAGCGCGCTGACACCCGGCAGATCATCGAGCACATCCGGCAGCCGCATGCCAAGCGCGTCGTAGTAGGGCTGCGGTGTGCGCAGCGTGGCAAAGGCTGTGGAGTAGGGGACCAATACTTCGCTGTCCTGCCAGAGCCCGCGCAGGTATAAGTCGAGTTTGCGTTCGACGTCCGCCAGCAGGGTGCCGTGTCGTTCGCGCTGCAGCACCGCCCGGCTGTCGGCCGACTGTAGCGAGAAGAAGTCTTTCTGACGTTCGGGGTGGTGGAGATAATTGCGCACGCCATAGTCGACCCAGTTGCGCAGGCCATCCACGGTCAGGCTCTGCAACAGGGTGGGTGCCTGGCGCAGGAGCTCCGGCAGACCGGGGCTGGGGTGAGTCTGGTGATGGCCGTGGATGGAGCCGGTGGTACGCTCCATCATGTCGCGTAGCGTGTTCAGGTAATGCCCCAATTGCTCGCGGCTCAACAGGGTGCGGCTGACGGGTGCCAGGGTTTGCAGAAATCCGCCGATGGCGTTGCCGTTGGGGGTGCGTTGCATGAACTGTACCATCTGCATGACCATTTCCAGTGTACCGTCGCCCAGCGCGGCGCCGACGTCCGGCCATTCTTCGAGGAAAATCAGGACCGGTTCTTCACCCCGCCCGAGTTTGCAGAGGACGCGCGCTGCGTCAACATAGGCGCTCACACCCGCCGGGCCGAGGCGGGCGCTGGCCTTGGCGATACAGTCGGAAAACACCTCGCCAACCCGGGGGAAGCGACAGTCGAGTTGCTTCCGGTAGGCTGCCAGGCGGGATGGCAGAGAGGGGTCGCGCGGATGATCCGTCATGGAGGTCGGTGCCGCGCTTCAGGCGAAGGCCATGTCGATGGCGTGTTCCAGCGTCGCGCGGATGTCGGCATCATCGGTGATCGGCTGTACCAAAGCCATGCGGCAGGCCGCGCGTGGTGCCACCCCATCGTCCATCAGCATGGCGGCATAGACCAGTAGCCGGGTGGAGATGCCCTCATCCAGACCGTGACCCTTGAGGCGACGGGCGGTAGCGGCCACGGCGACCAACTGGGCGGCTATGG
>Ga0315298_1005414_pt1 | contig 18138 bp, 11 predicted proteins | sample WHS_1_MG_FD_203077 | JGI IMG/M metagenome (GOLD analysis project Ga0315298, IMG submission 203077) | Extremophilic microbial mat communities from Washburn Hot Springs, YNP, Wyoming, USA - WHS_1_MG | ecosystem: Environmental > Aquatic > Thermal springs > Hot (42-90C) | place: USA: Wyoming...
CAAAGGGAGGATCCTGCCCGGCGCGATGCCCTGGCTCCACAGGTACATAGGCAACCCCCTGCTAACGCTCACCCTCAACAGGTTCTACGGCACCAGGGTCTCGGACGCCCACACCGGCTTCAGGGCCGCGGCGCGCGAAGCGCTCGAGAAGCTCAACCTCACCTACGACGGCATGGAGTTCGCCTCCGAGCTGCTGATAAAAGCCGCCTACGCCGGCCTGCGCATAAAGGAGGTCCCGATCACGTACCACCCTAGGAGGGAGGGCACCCAGTCCAAGCTGAGGAGCTTCAGGGACGGCTGGCGCCACCTCAAGCTCCTCCTGCTCCTCGCCCCCAAGTTCCTCTACTACGCGCCCGGCACCGCGATGCTGCTAGCAGGGGCAGCGCTCATGCTCGCAGCTGTGCTCCGCGCCAACCTCGGCTACTCCCCCGGCATCCACTCCGCAATACTCGGCAGCATGCTCGCCATACTCGGCGCCAACCTGGCCGGGCTCGGGCTAATAGCAGACCTCCACCTAGCGAAGGTGGTAGGGAGGCCCACGAGCAGGATCACGAGGGTACTCGCCAAGGTCAGCGTCGAGCAAGCGCTCGCGCTCGCCGCGGCGCTCGTGGCGGCGGGCGGAGCATACACGCTCTACCTCTTCGCGGAGTGGGTCGAGAGCGGCTACCGCTACCTGCCGCTGAGGGGCGAGAACGCGCTGGCGCTAGCGCTCATCGTCCTAGGCGCGCAGGCGGCCGCCACCGCGATGGCGGCGCACCTCGTGCGCGGGGAGTAGCGTGCAAGCCCTAATCCTGGCAGGAGGCCTCGGCAGGAGGCTCGCACCCCTCACAAACGAGGTGCCCAAGCCCCTCATACCCGTCGCGGGCAAGCCCATCCTCGTTCGGCAGATCGAGTGGCTCAAGGAGCAGGGCATCACCGACTTCATCCTCGCGGTCGGCCACCTCAGAGCCAAGATCTTCGAAGCCCTCGGAGACGGCAGGAAGCTCGGAGTCCGCATCGTGTACAGCGTCGAGGAGGAACCCCTCGGCACAGCCGGGGCGATAAGGAACGCCGAGCCCTTCATCAACGGCGAGGAGTTCCTGGCCCTGAACGGCGACGTTGTCACAGACCTGCGAGTCAAGCCCCTCATCGAGGCCCTAGAGGATGCTGACGCCGCGATAGCCCTAGTACCCCTCAGAAGCCCCTACGGCGTGGTGGAGGTAGACGACGAGGGGCGCGTCAAGTCCTTCGTCGAGAAGCCGGTCCTCGAAGGCTACTACATCAACGCCGGGGTCTACGCCATCAGGAGGGGGGCCCTGAGGCTCATGCCCGAGAAGGGTAACCTCGAGGAGACAACCTTCCCCCTCCTAGCCAGGCAGGGAAGGCTCAAGGCAGTCCTCTACAGGGACGCCTTCTGGAGGTCCATAGACACGATGAAGGACCTTGAAGAGGTCGAGAGAATCCTAGCCCCCGAGTAACCATGCACCTCTGCTTCGTGTGCTCCCACATCTACACGTGCACCCGCGGGGGCGCGGAGCTCAGGTACTACCTCCTGGCCAGGGAGCTGGCGAAGCTCGGCCACAAGGTCTCCTACATCACCTACGCCTACAGCGGCTGCGCAGACCCCTCCGTGGACCTGGTCCCCGTGGGAGCGCCGCCCGAGCACTACGACGAGAAGGGAAGGCGCAGAGTCCTACCCGTCGCCCTCTTCGGGCTCAAAGCCGCCAGAGCCGTCGCGAAGCTGCAGTGCGACATCGTGGACGTGAGCGTCCCCTACACGCCGGCCCTCCTCCTGCCGAAAGGCTCCTTCGTGCTCACCCTTCACGAGTTCTGGGGCTCCATGTGGAGGACCTACTACCCAGCCCCCCTGGACGCCCTCGCCGAGAAAGGGGAGAAGCTGCTCGTGAGAAGGCCCAGGGCGATAATCACCCCCTCGGAGTTCGTAGCCAGGAAGGTCAGAGAGCACACCAGCGCCCCAGTCTATCCGGTGCCCCTGGGCCTACCCCTCGATAAATACGCGAGGTACGCGGGCAACGCGAAGAGAGACATCGACGCGGTAGCCATAGGCAGGCTCGTCCCCACCAAAGGCTGGGACAAGCTCGTCCAGTTCCTAAAGCTCGTGGACAAGCCCCTCAGAGTCGCCATCGTGGGAGACGGGCCCCTCTACCACTACCTCGCGCAGCAGCTCAGAGGCACGCACCACAAGGTCGAGATACTGCGTGGGGCCAGCGAGGACGAAAAGCTCTCCATCCTCTCGCGCGCCAAGTACTACCTGAACCTCTCCCAGTTCGAGGGCTTCAGCATAGCGACCCTAGAAGCCCTAGCCTGCGGAGCCCACCCCGTAGTCCTCGACACAGGCTACAACGCCGCCGTAGAGTTAGTCCAGAACACGGGATGCGGAACAATAGTCAAATCAGTCGACGAGGCAGCAGAAATCATAGCACATGACCCGCCACCATGCATACCTGACCTTTCAAACTACACTTTTAAGTCTTTCGTCAACAAGTATATTGAAACAATTGAAAAGATTTTTCAAAGATGAAACAGCATACACATGTAACTTTTGTCTCAGATTATCTATCCATTTACACTGGAGGACCATTAATAATGGCCAGCATCTTTGAGGGTTTAGTCAAGCGTTACAATTATGATATAACCATAGTAACAGGTCTAGTTGATGAGGCTTTCCGAGAAAAATTTGAAAATACTTTTAACATCGTGGATTTGAAAATTTTCCAGCCTGGAAAATTACCGCATCAACAACCTGGCAAGATACCCTCTTTTCTTTTAAAGGCTAGAAACACGATCCTGTCAAGTAACTCTGATATATTACACTTCAATAGTCATACACCAAACCTTATCCCATATTCGATTTCCGTAAAGAAACCTGTGGTCTGTACAATCCATCATCTCGAGAATTTCTCAGCGGTATCTAGTTTCGTGTCCAAATTCCTTCTACCAGTATCTCAAGATATCTTAGAAGTAAACACTATTTGTACTCTCATCCATGTTACCTCAAAGTATACTGCAGAGCAGGTAGCAAAGCGAAGATTCTTCGCACGCAGGAGAATAATCATGATACCCAACGGCATCGACCTCTCAAAGCACCTAGCCGTCAAGAAGAAGCCCGAGCCCGGAACCTTCCTCATGATAGGCCGCCTCGAGCCCAGGAAGCACTACGAACACGCGATCCTAGCAGCCAAGCTAGCGAGAAAGCATCGCAAAGACCTCAAGCTCTACATAGTCGGCGACGGCCCGCTCAGGCCTGCTCTCGAACGAAAAATCAGGGAAGAAAACCTCGAGGACGCAGTCAAGCTCCTCGGAAACGTCGACGAGCAGGAGAAGCTGGAGCTCCTGGCTCGGTCCGAAGCGCTCATACATTTAGGCTACCCAGAGGGCTTCGGCATAGTAGTTATAGAGGCTCTAGCTATGGGGATACCTGTTATCTCCTACAATTTACCACCAATAAATGAGATAATTAAGAATAATGTCCATGGTATTCTTCTAAACAAAGATGATATAGCAAGCCTGGCTAGGGTACTGATTCATTTTCGTGCCCAAAATTTCAATCCAGATGTTCTTAGAGCAAAGGCTACTGAATATGACCTCGAACAAACTGCCAGAAAATTCCATAAGCTATACAGCGTTCTTCTTAACGAGCCCTGAGCGGGAGCACTATTTAAAATTCAATTTAATCAATTTAATAAATAAATTTCATTGATTTCGATTATATAACATGGACATATCTACTGGCTATCACACTAAAAATAAAATAATTTGTTTCAGGAAATGACTTTGAATAATAAAATTGTAATATTGGTAATAAATTACAATGGCGGGAAAGCATTAGGTGATATTTTTGAGAGGTCTTTAAATTCTGTTATCAAATCAGTTGAGCTTTTAAGGAAGAAAGGTTTTGATGCTGAACTCTTTTTTGTTGATAATAATTCATATGACGAGAGTATGTTGGTAGCTCGTCAAAAGAGGATCTCGTTGATTAATCTCAGCAGGAATCTTGGATATGCAGGTGCATGTTATATAGCTTTTAACTATGTTCGGGAAAAAGGCATCAATCCCAAACTGTTTGTCTGCCTGAATAATGACATCATTATAGATAGTGAAAATTTCTATAAGTTTGTCAGGTTTGTTCTTTTGTTAAAGAAACGATTCCAGGGAATAATAATTACCCCTTTACTATTAAACGGTTATACAGGTGAGTTAGATCATGGCGGCCAATTCATTGATTCTACGGGCGCAACGTGGAGTATTTCTCTTGTCATGAATCGGCGGATGGCTACCATGCTTAAGCCGATTTTTGTAAGTTACTGTGATGGTGCAGTGCTGGTTGCTGATGATGTCGCATTGGAAAGAGTGGGGGTTTTTGATCCTCGCTTCTTTATGTATTACGAGGATGTTGAGCTTGGCCTGAGGGCTTGGAGCAGGGGGGTACCTTCGATTCTTTTGCCAATTATTGTTGGTGTGCATTATCGGAGCGCGACTGCGAAGATCAGGCCCGAGATGCTTTACTTTAATGTGAGGAACCGCGTTTATACCATGAGGAAATATTTTGGTTGTCTCGGTGTTTTTATGGTGATATTGTACTATTTGTTTTATGTTTTTAGGTTTTTAGACTTAGATTCTGTTGCAAATACAAGGTTTTATTTAAAAAGTAATTACACGAGTGATATTTATCAAGGCTTAAAATATATTACAAGAGCTATCATTGATGGTGAGAGAATGAAGCAATATAAGGATGGAAAAGCTTCAAGGTGTTTAGCACCTGTTTTGAATCTGTCAATAAGCGATTTGTTCTCGATGAAAAAGCTTTATATAAGGATTGTTGAAAGTATATATAATTATTTTTCTTCAAAAAGACTTAAAGTGTGCGAGAATTTCCAAAGAGATTAGAAATAAAACATGTTGTTAAAGTTCTGAAGTTGCAAGAAAACATGGCTATAATGGCTCAGTTAATGTCTAGTGAAAAACGTATAACTTTTAAAAAGGTTTCAATATTTCTTATTAAGCTTCTAATTTGTTTTATTCTAATGTTATACATATCTTCATTGTTGTATTATTTTCTTTTATTTGATTATTCTTTGTTATTCCTAGTTGTATTTCTGCACGCCTTCATGTATAGTTTATCACGATTCGCTAACGTGAAGAAAAACACAACCCCTATATCGTATACAACGCTTTACGCTTGTTCATAGAACTAAATGCTGCTTACCGCTTTAAGAAGCGTTACCCGCTCTATAAAAGAAAGCATCGGGCCCAGGTACTATGTTAAGACTATGGCTCAGTCTCGGGGAAAGAGACTCAGCGACCTCTGGAAACCAAAAGCTGATGCAACAGCATGGTTGCGTTGGTGTATAACTTACTTACTACGCACGAAAAAGATTAGCGCATAAATTTAATTGTTATGTTAAATGGATCAGATAAGAGAATAAATATTGCTATAGTAGTTCCTTCAGGCTGTCTTAAAAAACCTGAAGCATGCGGAGGAGGTTATATGAGATTTACAAAAACTCTTAAATATTTATCGAAATATTTCGATTTCATTATAGTTCAATTCATTTATAATAGAATAGTGAAAGGAATTAGCTACTTTTCGGTTCTTTTGACGCCTATACTAATGTTAAAGTATGTAAAAGATAAGCAAATTAACGCGATATTGGTTGTTAATGAATCATTCACCGATACATTAGCTGGTTATATGCTCAAAAAGATAACTAAGGGTAAACTATTGATTTTTACTAATAATGTGCCGTTAAAAGGATTTATAGGCTATGGAGATTTGGAGAACTTCAGGGAGGGGCTTTTCGTTGCTATTTGGAGCTCGGTAAGTGCAGCCGAGCGGCACAAGCCGATCGCGTTCATAAAGACCCTAGTGCTATACGAGCTGCTGATAAGTTTACGCGAGGCTATGCCGATACCCCTAGCTCCGTGCGTAGCGGCGGGTCTCAAGGAACTGGGTTTGTTTTTCGTCCCGGTATACCCTGGGGTCGGGTGCGACGAGCCCAGCTTAGGGAGCGGCGAGCGGTGGATCGACGGCTTATACGTTGCCTCCCCGCTGCACCCTCACAAAGGGGTTTTTGACGTCATAGAAGTATGGCGAAGAATCGTCGCGTCGCGACCCCACGCAAAATTGATCATTGCGGGCAGGGAGGACCCGCAGTCCGATGCTAGCATTCTCAAAGAGAAGATTAAAAGGGAGAACATCGAGAGCAATGTAGCTGTCATCGCGAGGAAGGAAGCAGTGCCCAACAGCGTGATCCTCAGGTTGATGTCCCAAGCCAGGGTCTTCGTGTACCCCTCGAGGAAGGACGTCTGCCCCCTCGTCATAGGGGAAGCGCTGAGCAGGGGGACACCCGTCGTAACCTACGACCTGCCCGGCATCCGGTTCGCGTACGGCAGCTGCGAAGCCGTGATCAGGGTTCCCGTCGGCGACACCAACGCGATGGTCGCGAAAGTCCTCGAAATCCTCGAAAACCCACAGCTCGCCGAGCGCCTCAGGCAAGCGGCAGTGGAGTGGTGCAAGGCAAACCCCTGGAGCAAAGCGGCACGCAAAGAAGCTAAGGCGTACCTGCTTGCGCTTCGCTGGGAGATGAGCACACGCAGTACTATGAGATGAACAAAATGAGTAAAAAAGTTAATGATTTAAGGTGCACAATAATCATGATCTCTACATTCCATTTACCAATGCCAGGAGCCGTGTGGAGGAGGCTGGGCTACTTTGCAGAGTACCTTCCCTTAAAGGGCTGGAAGGTATTCGTTCTTGGAGCGCTCTCGCCCACTAGGGAGTTGTTGAAGTCCCTTCATAGGTTAATTACCGTGAAGCGCTCTGGAAAATACGCGCTATTTAATTTTCAGCTTCGACTGGATCTGTTAGGCTGGCCGTCCCTCATCATAAACATCCTAGGCTCCCTACCGGTACTAATCGTGGCGTTGGTTCTTCGACCTGACATACTCTTAATATCGATACCGTGGCACGATATTCTACCCATGGCTTACGCTGCTGCGAAGCTCTCCGGCTCGAAGCTAGTCATCGATGTGCGCGACCCCCTAGAGTACTGGCTTCACGTATCCAGGGGTCTATCGCGAAGGTTCTACTCGCTTCTTATAATGTTGGACTACGCGCTCATGCGGAAAGCGGATCTCGTCGTAACGGTGACACCAGGCCTGGCTGAGCTGCTCGCGAAGCATGGGGTGCGTGCGCATTTGGTGATGAACGGCGCCGACACGCGGGTTTTTCGACCTAGATCCCAGCATGAAGCTGGAAAGCTTCGTTTGAGTGAAGACAAAGTTACGCTAGTTTTTAGTGGATACCTAGGGAACTACTATGATGCCATTCCTCTTCTCCAAGCGATTGCTAGGTTGCCGGATAAGTTAAAAGGAAAGGTAGTGCTGCTCCTTGTTGGAGGCTTCTCAGATGCATCCTATGCGAGGAAGTTTGTGCGAGTAGCGAAGGAGCTGCGTTTATCCGGGAACGTAAAGGTTCTGCAGCCGATACAAGATACACGCAGGCTGGCGGAGGTTCTCTCGGCCGCGAACGCGGGGATCATCATGCTCGTGGCCTCGGAGCTGTTTGACCCGGCAGTACCAGCGAAGTTTTACGAGTACTTAGCTTGCGGGCTACCCATTATAGCGCTGACTAGGCGCGGCTCATGCCTCTGGAGGCTGATCACAAAGTGGGGGGTGGGCTTTGCATGCGAGCTACACGATCTTGAGTGCATTACGAGAGCTTTGGAAAAAATCTTTGACGAAAACATTATAGAAAGCATCAGGGCTAATGTCCTTTGCGTAAGACCCCTCATCGATAGACGCTGGGCGGCGGAGAAACTGCATAGTTTGCTTTGCGAACTAATGGAGCCCATGCAGGACGCTTAACCCACGACCAAGAGGGAAGCGGCAGACTCTGTAATGCGGGCTACTATAGGAAGCGCGATCCTGCCAGCATTGCTAACGATTTTACTTGCATCCCTGCTATCTGTCACTGTTGCTGTGTACATCTATTACCCGTGGCCCGAAAAACTAGTGATGCATTCCTCGTTAGTCGCGCTTTCCTTTTTCATCGCCGTTCGGAGGCCTGGTAGGCAGCTTCGTATCCTACTGCGGTTGCCGCGGGGAATCGTCACACTTGCACTCGTAGCAGGCTTCCTCGCGTTGATTGCTGCGAACATCATACCGATTCCCTGGCTGGCGCTGCCCCTCGCGCTGGTGTACGCTGCCCCGGTAGCCGGAGTTTCGTTGGCAGAGGTATTAAAGCTCAGAAAGGTTTTCGAGGATGTACTGGGCTTCGCGTTATTTTCCTTCATTTTCGGTTCGACATACTTCGGAGTTATGATGTTGGGTGTTTCCCTTCTCTTAGGCTTCCCAGCGAACCGCTATGTTACGTTGACGCTCGTGGCATTGCACACACTCCACTTTGTTACTATCTATTCGAAGAAAGCAAGAAGCAAATACATTATTGAAATTATAATAAGAGGTGATAATCTGTTATTCATATGTAACTGGTTAGCGTTTATTTATAATTTATGCTCGATATACTATCCAAGCAACGTGTATCTTCCAGGCCTGGATATGTTGCGGCACTACATGTGGTCGGTAAACCTCATCAGAACCCCCTGGAGATTCCTAAGTTTCAGCCCTGATAATTACCTTGTTTTCCACGCGTTCGAAGGGGGACTTATGCTTTTGGCGAACTGCTACGACGCCCCACTTCTTAACACTGTTCTTCTGCCCATAGGTCTCTTGAGCGCGTTAGCGTTAGCTCAGCTTGCTGGCGAAATTGCCGGAAGCCCAACGGTCAGAAACCTTGCGCTAATGCTTCCATTCGTCTTCTCGGGTTTGGGCTGGTTTTACCTTCTCCTCAACAGACCGGCGAATCCTGCAGCGTACTTTTCAGCTCTTGCCAGCGGTAACGAAAAACTATATAGGAATTTGATGTATATACCGTTTAATCTGATGTGGCCCGTACCTCATACCTTTTCGGTCGCCGCATTCCTCCTCTTCCTGTCTATCCTTCTTAGGATGGTTAAATTGCAGGGCATGCTTCCTAGAGCGGCTGTCGCAGCTGGCTTGCTGATGTTCTCGATGCTGACCACGCACCCCCCGCAGGGTATTATGGCGGCAGCGCTCCTCGCGCTGTTAGCGCTCCTCTGGGGCGGAAGCCTTTCCAGCGCCCTGAAGCCCATCTCTCTGGGGTCAGCCGCAGGTGCGCTCGCGGGAGGAGCGCTCAATATGGCAGCGGTTTACCTCGCTCTTCAGGGTGTGCCCCGCTTAGAGAGCCTTATGCTGCTGCGCGCTGCGGCTTTCTTCGCGCCGGCCCTGGCAATAGTAGCCGCGCTCGTCCTCAGCTCTTTCGGTGTTGGGCTGGAGCCCTTGTTCGCGAGGTTGGCCAGGCGCTTGCGCGTGCGAGCCCCCATAGCGTCGACGTTAGGTACCTTCCTGCTAATCCTGGGGGTTTCCGTTGCCTTAGACCCCTCCAACACCTTCGCTATGAGCAGGGCGGACCCGGGAGAGGTTGTGGGTCTGCTACCCTGGTTCATGTACGCGGTCTTATTGGGCGCGGCTCTGCCGCTAGGGTTGCGCGGTTACGAGCTGCTAGCTCGCGAAAGGTCGAAAATCTCGGTCGCTATACTGGCTTTGCTTGCGGCTCTCGCTGTCGCCGTGGGCAGAACCCTCGGTTTTCTCAACGCCTCCGGGGTCAACACGGGCTACTGGGGTGAAAAGAGGTTTATCCTTTTCGTATACATCGCGCTGGCGCCGCCCGCCGCCTACGCGCTTGAGCGGTTCGCCTGCGGTAGACCCTTAAAAGCTGTCGCGCTCAGCCTGCTGCTGGCCCTCCTAGCCGTTAACGCGGCAGTATGCGCATCGTATTGGGGCATCGCGAGCGAGCGCTGGAGGATAAGCGATGCCGAGAAGGCGGCTTTCGATAAGCTGGGCGAGCTGCTATGGGCCAACCCGAACCGGTGGGTTTTATCGCCCACGCTCCGAAGCAGGGATGCCTCTGCCTTCGCGGCGCCGATCTACTACTTCTTCGCAGACCCCTCTCACGTCTGGCGGTGGCAGGTTCCCGAGCTCTCGCTCGCGATCTTCAGGGCTAGGAACCTCGACCCGCCCTACCTCTACATCAACTGGGCGACGGACTCGCAGCCCGCCCGCTCCGGCTGGATCGGCAGGGTCCTCCTGCCCCGCCTGCCCAAGCTGTTCAGCGAGGGCTCGATCGACGTATACGACGCGCCCCCGATTGCGCCACCACTCCCCAATGGAAGCGTGGCGCTCGTGATTCCGCCCGTCTGGGACGAGTCGGTCGACGAGGCCTACCTCCTCCTCTCGCTGGCGGGCGTGAACTTCACGAGCGTGCTGGAGATCGACCCAGCCCTCTACAGCTACAGGGTCATTGTGGTGCCGTACGATCCGCTGGTGAAGACCAGGACGGTTACTGTCGATTTGCTGAGGGCTCCGATCGCGCTTGCCAGCGGTGCCGTGAGGATCAACGCGGGTTCGGTCGAGCTCGGCGGGCGCACGGAGAGGCTCGGCAACATCGTTGTGTGGAGGAACCCCTTCTACCTGCCCCCTGAGGCGTTCAACGTTACTGTGAGGTTCGAGGTCGGGGAGTACAACCCGAAAGTGCTGAACTACTTCTTCTTCGTTTACGACTTTCGAGACCTGAGGAATTACAAGTACGCGGGAGTGATGTTTACCGAGCGAAACCAAGTATATGTACTCAACTGCTCGATTGCAAGCGGTAATGCTTCCTGCTCACCAGCTTGGCCTGGCATTTTGATAGGAAATATTGCTAACGTAGCTGGAGAACATGTATTGAATATTTATTTGGATGTTGCAAAGGAGGAGCTTTGTATAACTCTGGATGCATTCGAAAGAGCCTGTTTCGCTACAAGTTTCGGCAGGGGCTTCATCGGCGTTCGTGCAGATCGCTTCTGGGCAGTAAAGGTGAAGGAAGTATCTCTCACTGCGTGCACTTGTAGCTACCTGCACTTAGAGCGGCTTAAAGCGGAGAACCACACGCTTATAGCACTTCAACATAGAAACAATGACAGTAAAATCATATATGGAAAGAGTATAATAATTTATGCAAGAGAAATTTCAAAAGGAGAAAACATGAATATAAATTCTATTTTTATTCCAGGAAGATATTACAGTGAAATTAACTATGTTAATTTGGGTGCTAGTAATATTACTTTCTATAATTTATCTGTGATTGCACAGAACCTCATTGTGATACCCCTTGACTTGTTAAAAATTTACGAATCTAGCAAAATTCACAATACAACATTTATTGCTGCTAAATATTTAATTATAGAAAGTTCTTTAAATAATTTCGTAAAAGCTTTTTATGAACATGCTAATGTTAGAGATAGCATAGGTTTCTATGTGAAGCTTGAAGCTGATAAAATGTATGTTCCTAATGTGAGAGTTCGCGTGTATTTTGATAATGGTGCTATTAGAGAGTTGGAAGGTGACTTGTTCTTTGAGGGAAGGTTTCTGGTGCTTGCTAGAAGACCCATTTTCACGGCTCAAAGCTCGGTTATTAAAGGAGTGATTGTGCAATCCTTGCTTTACCCTTATTTAGTTCGTGACTTGGTTTCAGTCGGAAACTTAACACTTATCTTTGCTCGTGGGGATTCATTCGTCTTATATTTCTTTGTAGACGCTAAAAATTCTAAGATCGTATTTGTGCCACCACTTAACATTTACTCAGAGTGGGAATCTATGACGTTGGTGCTGAAATACTTATTCTGGTATACACCTATTGTCGGCATATTTGCTGTTGTGGCGTTACGAAGATCGGTTAAGAAGTGGAAACCATGACTATAGCGCATAAAGGCAAGGAACCTGCCGAGCTGAGCGCGCGCTAAATATACAAATAGTTTTGTTTTGTTAGGTAGTAATATTATACTTTCTATACTTTTCTGACCATGCGTTTAATATATGCCAAAAGATCTGATGGACGTATTATAGCAGATTTTGGAGTATTTCGCAGAGTTTGGCCGACTGCTGCAGAAGGTAAGGTATTTTTCACTGTTGGCTCGGCTCGTCCGTATATACCACTTAAGGAGCAGAGATTAATTCTTTATGAATACAAACCTCATAGTGACACATATACTCAAATTATAGATTTAACTAATATTGATAAGTTTGTGAATACTTCTGGAAAACCTTTCTTTAAGAGAAATGTGGGTATATTTATACCTGCTTGGAATTCAGAATTTTATATTTATGGAAAGACTTATTTTAAAATATTTCATAGCGAGAATTTGACAGATTTCAGAACAGTATATGTTGATCCAACAGGAACGTACGGAAACCACTTTTTTGCGAACGATGCAGGGAACATCATATGCATCGGTGTAGGACGCGGATGGAAAGGGAAGAAAGGTTCAATAAGTTACACGCCGTTAAGCTCATATCTCCTAATTTCTGAAGATTATGGTGAAAGTTGGCTTAAAATTTATGAGCTTAGATACCCAACTGCTATTTATGACGGTGTAATAGTAGATGATTTGATACTTTTTACTGCTCGAGAAAGGAAATCAGTATTTTTTAGTACTAATAAAGGAAGGACTTTTAATGAGATCCGTTTAGATTCTCCGGCTAGAAATGCTGCTTACTTTCGTATTGGTAGAAAAGAGTTTATTATAATTTCGAGTAATGATTCTTTTTATTTAAGTTACTTGGATGATATAAAATTTGAAAAAATCAAGCTCAATACTGTGGGTTTAGCGTTCAGATATCCAATATTTTTCCAGGGAAAAATCTTTCTTAGTGGAGTTGGTGCTCGCTCATGGCTTGTAGCGTATGACTTAAAGCTAGGTAAAATAAATAAATACTTCGATATAACTGCACTTGCCAGAGATAAAATTGTGGTAAGGTTAACCTTTTCCAATAATAAGTTTTTTGTAGGAAGCGAACTTTATGGCAAACTATATGCTATTGAGCCTGATAGTTTAAGAGAATTACAACTCAAGGATTATTTAAAATTACATTTAAGTTTCTTGTTAAACTCCATGCTCCAAAAACTGCTTGTACGATTTCCAAGAATATCATCTTTTCTTCAAATTTTATAATAGCCCGTGCTAGACTACTAGCACGCGTGCAACAGAGTCTACTACTTACTTTGATGTCATGAGCTAGAAGTTTAGTGATTACGGGATCTACGATTGTGAACTGATTGGAGACGTAACTTAGCGCAGTAATACTTGACTCCAGAGCTTGGAGTACTCTAGGCTCCATAGCGTGGGTGCACCTCTCATCCTCGTCTTAGCGGTGATTGACTTGAATGGGAAATAGCACCTGGTGCGTGCACGCAGACGATATGCAGGGCGTAAAGCTTATTAATACCAAATTGCTCATATTTACTGTATGAACGCCAAAAACTCTCTAGGCATCCTTCAGCTCGCCTTAGTGCTTGCAGCGAGCCTTCTGGTGGCCTTCGCTATGCCTCCGGAGGGTCAGAGGACTCCTCAGGTACCTGGAGAGCCTGGGATCTCCAGGTTCGTCGGGAACCTGACGCTGGGTGGTGAGAGGTCGCCTGTCTCCACGGTCGTGTTCAGGAAGGATGCTCCGGCGAGCGTCGTAGAGAAGGCCTACAACGACATCGTGGCTAAGTACACCTTCTCCCGCACGGTCGAGCTCTCCAATGGGAGGAGTGTGACGGTCAAGGAGGTCAGGGTCTCGAAGCTTGTGAGGGATCCCTCGGGCCGGTACATGTTCAGGGTCGCCGAGGCGCCGGACAAGCTTTCGCGGCTGCTGGCCCCCTACAGCGATTACGTTGAGCGGGTGGTCTCCAAGCCGCTGCCGTCACTGATGGATAGGGAGCTGCTCGACCAGAAGGTGCCGCGCCTCCCGGCCCCGGCGCCCACTAACGTCGTGGTCGCGGACCTCATCGGCGTGACGAGGGCCCGCTCGGTCTACGGGGTTACGGGCAGCGGGGTTAACATCGCGATCGTGGACACGGGCGTGGACTACGGGCACCCAGACCTGACCGGGTCGCTGGTGTACTGGTCGGGGACGTACAAGGGCGAGTCGGTCAGGGAGCCGCTGGTGTTCGACGCGGACGAGTCCCAGGTTCTGCTGCTTGAGGACGTGTACATGGTGAACAGCACGCACGTGTACGTGGGCGGACGCACCTACACTGTGCTCGCGCCCTGGCCGGTATACGTTTACCCGCCCTACGACTACTACCGCGTGCCGTCTTGGGTATACGGTATAGTTTCTCGGGGTGGTAAGCTAAAATTTGGAGTAACATACATGTGGCGATTTGATGGCATAAAGATAGTCGGCGTCCTTTCTACCTATACTCCTGAGCAAAAATACTACATTTATGCGCTTGTCGATGTTAATGGGAACGGGAAGTTTGACGATGAGATTTCTCCACCTGCTGACAGCTATGCTCGGGGTAGCGTCTTGCGGTATTACGCCAACAGGGTGATCGCCCCTGACTACGATAAGAACGGCTTCACGGACGACTCCTTCGGTGTTGCCGGCGGCTTCTTCTACGATTGGTGGTGGTGGTTCAACTACCCGGCTGAGATCTACCCGGGCTGGGACAAGCAGGGTAGGTGGCTGAGCATCTTCTACGACTTCTACGGGCACGGCACGTCGTGCGCGTCCGCCGCGGCTGGGCGGGGTGTGGTGGCGTACAACATCACGGGCTTGGGCGTGGTGAGGCTTACGGGCATGGCTCCGGGCGCGGGTGTGCTGGGCGTCAAGGCGCTGTGGATCGGGAACACGGAGGTGGGCATGCTGTGGGCTGCGGGCTTCGACGTCGACCCCTACACGGGCAGGTTCTACTACACGGGATCGAAGCGGGCGCACGTGATCAGTAACAGCTGGGGCATCTCGTACTTCGCTTACGACTTCGGCGCCTTCGGCTACGACCTCGAGTCAGTGTTCGTGGTGGGTCTCTCGCTGCCGGGCTTCCTCGACCCCAGGTACCCGGGCATCTTGATCGTGCAGGCTGCTGGCAACGGTGGTCCCGGCTACGGCACTATTACTAGCCCGGGCGCCTCGCCGGGCGTCTTGACGGTCGGCGCCTCGACGAGCACGCACTTCGCCTACGTGTACTCCAAGTCCAATCAGTCGTCGCTCTGGCAGTCAGGTGCTGGGTGGTCGAGCGACGAGGTGATCAGCTGGTCTGCTAGGGGCCCGACTGTGGTCGGCTACGTGAAACCTGATGTGGTGAACGTGGGCGCGTTCGGCTTCACTGCGGCCCCCGTCCGCTACAACTTCACGCTGTTCGGTGGTACGAGCTACGCCACCCCGCTCACGGCGGGCGTCGCCGCGCTCGTCTACCAGGTGCTCGGGACGGCTGCCGACCCGGCGCTGGTAAAGAACGTGGTCACCTCGACGGCCGACCTGCTGCGCTACGACACTGCTTCTGAGGGCGCCGGCAGGGTGAACGCGTTCAGGGCGGTGTCGCTGGCGCGCCTGCTCTCCGGCAGGAGCTCCGCCAGGTACGAGCTGCAGGTCTTCAGTGGCTCGCTGTGGTCCGCGTACTCGTCGAAGGCCTCCGGCATATGGTACTGGCAGTGGTGCGACAACATCGCGGCTCTGATGCTCTGGTGGGCGGGCACCGAGCTCTCGCCGCCGAGCTGCGCGCTGCCGGGCACAGCCGCCGGTAGGATTGACGGCTCGCTGTTCTTCGGCGATGTGGCGCAGGGCGGCACTGCCTCGATCACGCTGACTGTGAGGAACCCGACGAACAAGACTGCGAGCGTGAGCGTGGCTCCGGCGCTGTTCAACTTGACGAGGAGCGTGACCTTGTCGAGGACGCTGTCGCTGGCGCCCTACGCCTCCTACAACAGGACGTACTGGGTCTTCACCTCGGCAAACCTGACTACGACGTACAGGTTCATGGAGGTTGTGGCGACGATCCCGTACTCGGCGTTCGACCCGTCGAACTCGTACGAGCCGGCGGTGCGGGTGAGGGTGTGGGTCCACATTTGGAGGTCTGATGCGAACGGTAACGGGGTGCCTGACCCGGACGAGATGGTGCTGGTCAACTACGGCTACGGGTGGTCCAACTGGAACCTGGCTACTATGTCCTACCCGACCGGCAAGCTCTCTGGGAATAAGGGCATCGTTGTCACGGTGGACCTGGTGCGGGGCTGGGCTGTGTCCTCCGACGCTTACGTGCCGCCTGTGCCGGTCATGGTGACGGTCAACTACGTGGACGTCGTGTACGGTGCTGCGACTTGGGTCAGCGTGTCCCCCTCGTCGGCGACGATCGCTCCGGGAGCATTGCAGACCTTCACGCTCACCGTCAGGGTGCCGGGCAACGCGGTGCCGACCACGTACATCGGCCAGGTTGTAATCACCAGCAACGTGACTTCGGCGATCAGCGTGCCTTACTCGTTCAACGTGTACGCGACCGTGGGCACTTCGCCGCTTAACTTGACCTCGGGCGTTAACGGGAGGTGGCCCATAGCCTCGAGGATCCGGGGCACCAACAACTGGGGTTGGCGCTTCGAGTCGGGCGACTGGCGCTGGTTCTACGTGAAGCCCTCGGTCTCCAACGGGCTGGCTTTCGAGTACGCGGCCTACTGGTCGCTGCCTGACACGTCGCTGATAGGCTTCGCGATAGGTCCCGACGGGCAGTTCGCCGGCGCGTTCTTCGGGCAGGGGGCCTCTTGGTTCGAGTACTGGGGCGGCGGCATCTTCAGATGGGTTGGGACTGGCGCTGGCTCGGTGCAGAACGCGAAGCGGTTCGCGATCTTCCCGGCTATCGACTACCGCTTCTGGTTGTACCCGCACAGCAAGCCTGAGTCGGGCGTGTTCACGCTGGTGGTGAGGTCGGCGCTGTTCGACGGGTCGGCTGGCGACGGCGAGAGGTTCTCGGCGGTTGTGCGCGTGCTGCCTGCGCAGCAGAAGCTGCCTGATACGGTGAGCGGCGGCGGCACGTTCCCGATCAGGTTCTCGCTGCCGTACATCGTGTACAACATCTACGCGTACGCTTGGAGACCGTCTACGCCCATGCTCGACTACGACCAGCGGTACACTGACGGATACTACTACATCTCTCCCAGCAGCGTGTGGGGGCCGTTCCCGTCGAACACTCAGTTCACGTTCAGCTTCTACGTGTGGAACTACGGGGCTTCTGGGCAGAAGTTCGACGTGTCCGCTCTCTTCTGGGTTAGGTTGCCGTCGCTGCCTGTGTACTACAGGTACTACAACAGCTACTACAAGATAACTGACTACTACTACTTCGAGGACTGGACTAAGGTTGTGAAGCCTTAAAAATCTAAATTAAACTTTTTTTACCCTTATTTTATTATTGTCAAGGTCTCTTGTCCGTCCTTAAGCTTTAGTCCGTGTGCGATCGTTTTCCCTGCCTTCTCTGTTGGAGCGCTATCTCGGGCGGCTGGCTGCGCGCTGTTCGGTTCTCGGTGGTTGCTCGCGGCTTGTGCGCTGTAGGTTTTCTTTTACGAGCTTCGCGCACGCCCCGAGCGGGTTGTAGCCTTTCTCGAGGGGGTGGGTGTCGGTGTCCCAGCGCTTTAGGCCGGAGTTTCTGAGCGTTGCCCGGGTGCGCGCGCGCCGAAGGAGACGAGGGTGCTCTTCAGGGAAAGGGGCTGGAGGACCATCGCGGCTTTCCAGACGAGGAACGTCCCGCACCTCGGCCACGAGTACGTGCAGAAGGCAGCGCTGACGTTCGTCGACGGTCTCTTCGTGAACCCGCTCGTCGGCTGGAAGAAGGCGGGGGACTACAGGGACGAGGTCATCGTTGACGCGTACCGAGTGTTGATCGAGCGCTACTACCCGAGGGACGCGGTGGTGCTGAGCGTGCTGAGGACGAGGATGTGGTATGCGGGCCGAGGGAGGCGATCCACCACGCGATAATGAGGAAGAACTTCGGCGCAACGCACTTCATCGTAGGCCGGGATCACGCCGGCGTCGGGAACTACTACGGTCCCTACGACGCCTGGAGGATCTTCGAGGATTACTCCGACCTGGGCATAACCCCCCTCTTCATTAGGGAGGCTTTCTACTGCAGGCTGTGCGGCGGGATGCTGAACGAGAAGATATGCCCTCACCCGCCCGAGGAGAGGGTGAGGATCAGCGGCACCGCTATACGCGAGGCGATAAGGAAAGGTGTGAGGCCGCCGGAGACCATGATGAGACCCGAGGTCGCGGACG